>Ga0209716_1001463_pt1 | contig 17729 bp, 7 predicted proteins | sample COGITO_mtgs_1205_FD_184811 | JGI IMG/M metagenome (GOLD analysis project Ga0209716, IMG submission 184811) | Pelagic marine microbial communities from North Sea - COGITO_mtgs_120531 (SPAdes) (version 2) | ecosystem: Environmental > Aquatic > Marine > Epipelagic ...
CGACAAAGTGGAAACGTGTTTGAAGAATTGATGGAGACGGTGAAGGTCGCCAGTCTCGGTCAGATTACCGATGCGCTGTTCAACGTTGGTGGGCAGTATCGGCGGAACATGTGATAACAAAGAGGCTATAACGCCTCATCCAATCATCAAATCATGCCCCAATGCATCTTCTGTGAGGACGGCAATCTCCCTGAGGAGACAGAGGAGTGCCCAAACTGTGACAAGAAGCCCTTTTCTGGCATGTATTTTGATCCCGAACAATACGCTCGAGCGGAGACTTTAGAAGCGGAAAATAAGTTAGAGGAAGCTTGGGAGTTACTCAAAGAAGAATGGATGTTACATTCTGACCGAGATTATTTTGATCACGAGATGGTGATGGAACTCGAAGCCAAGTTACATGAACTGTTTTTGCGACAGCCAGTGCTTGCTCCCCAACGGATGGAACTTTACGAATTGAGCATGAGCAGCGAACGTTTCTGGGGCCATTTCGCATCCGAAGGCACGTTGAAAGAAGCCATGAAAGCCATGCTTAAGGTTGAGCGCGAGGATTTAGCCGAAGAATTGATCGACATGCATTTTGGCATCAACTGGCAAAGCGTTCATCCTCGGCCCGATGGTCCAACTGCAGATAATGTCACCTCGTATATCGACATCGTTCGCAAAGAAATGGAAGACGCTGCTTGATTTCGCTGGGCTTAGAGGTTCAGCGTGAGTGTGCCCCCCACACCGCTTGTCCATTGCAGAGAACCATCCATCTGGATGTAATCAATCGAGAGCACTTCTGCCGTTTGGGGATCAAATGCATCCATGGCAGCAAGCATGACATCCAACGGCAACCCCTCGAGTGAAATCCGTTCATATTCTGACACTACAATGTTCCCGTGCTCTTTGGCCATCACCGCTACCAAGACCTGACGTCCATCCGGCTCGGTGCATTGAAAATCAACCATGCCTCGGTATTGCCCCAAGAATTCGACTTCAAACCCTCTTTCAAGAAGATTGTCGAACACGGCCTGTTCAGCAGACCACCAAGATGTTTTCCTTGGTCGCTGAAGTTGCACGGCTTGAATGACGTTGCTTGGAGAGATGTAGTATTCAAATACCCCTTTGTTTGGGCGGTCGACCCGCAGTTCAATCCACGAGTTCGTCGCAAAGTCGGTTCTCATCGGACTTCGCCGAACTGAATTTTTCACAAGTACCCGCCAGCGTTCACGGTTTTCAGAGCCAATGATTTCGTTGTCTTGGTCGGAAAAATCATAATGCTGAGCCAACAAATTCTCCAATTCTTTGACCCTATACCGCTGCTCCGGCACCATGATTTTCGTCAATATTCGCTGAATAATTTCTTCTGTAAGCATCCTTTCACCTCGTAATTTCTCACTAATATTTCAGTGATTTTTTCTCTTTTTTTCCCGTCCGAATTGATGTTTCTGTTGGCCTCAACGCGGGTGATGTTGAATCCACTGTAAAGCTCATCAAAGAACTCATCGGTTGGATCAGTGTTTTTTGGATCGCTGTTGCTCAACATCCATCTTACGCCCCTTGCATCCAATTCCCTACAATGTTGGGCAAGTTCTGCCTGTTCTTTATCTCTAAAGGGCGCCTTATGGTAAGACTTGAAGGACGGCGTGTCTGGCAGCGGTCGGTATGGAGGGTCAAAGTATGCGAATGTCAAATCGTCCATCTCCTTCAACCATTTTGAATACGATCCGACCCGGATGTTGACTCCCTTCAAGGCCTTGTTGACTTGGCGTAAGTTGCCTTCTTGGACGATGTCGGGGTTGTCATAGCGCCCGTGCGGACTGTTGAATCCTCCTTTCGAATTGACGCGATACAGCCCGTTGAAGGTCGTACGATTCAGGAACACCGTCAGGGCTGCTCGCCTCACCCACGATTTAACGAACCCAGTACTGTGCGTCTTGCCGTCCTTTCGATAACGAACATCGTTCCAATGCGCCTTGTTGTATTCGTCCCGAATACGGTAAAACATTGAGATGCGTTCACCTTCTTTGTCGCCTTGCTGTGTGGGTGGCAGCGGAAGGTATTCATCAGCCAACACTTTGAGTTCTTTGATCAACGCTCCAACATGGCTCTGAATGACACGGTACAGAACAAACAAGTCCCAATTGAAATCCGAAATCCAATATTCTTCAATCAAATCGCCGTAGTGTTCCTTGATGTGGAAAAAGACGGCTCCTCCGCCGAAAAACGGCTCCCAATACCGTTTGATTTCGGCGTTTTTCAAGGCGGCCGGAAGTTGCTTGTCGATTTCATGGAGCAACTGGCGTTTGCCTCCAGCCCACTTCAGCACGGGTTCGGCCATGGTCATGGTGCCTCGCCCCTGCGACGAATCAATCGCTCAATGGGCCCAGCGAGCCGCTCAACAATGCCAACGACCAGGGCGTTGCCCATTAGGAACCCACGCCGAGTATCAGGGATTCCAGAATCCAAACTGGTCCAATTATCTGGAAATTGATTGAGACGTTCAAGTTCAACCGGCATCAATCTACGGAACTTTGAGGGAGAATCCTTACTCACTATAATGTGCCTCGTTCTTGAGGCACCTTTCCCTCCTTCAGAGGTGACAAGCGTCCTCGACGTATCATTTAGGTGATCTGGAAACCTCATGGCCCCAATATCATAGCGATAAGCGAGACCATCGTTCACCAATTGGAGAAAGACATCTCTATTGTCATCCCACATTTTTTGCCGTGGAGGCAATTTTGGCTCTAACATCAAGGAATCATACAATTTCAAATTGTTTTTTGAAACATTGGCCCGAACATCCTTCTTAATTCGGAATTCTTTCCTTGGCATATCCTTCAAGTATCGCCATTTGCTGATTTCATCTAGCGGAATGGAATAAACAGCAAGATTCTCTTTAGATATTTTCTTTTCAATTATCTGTTGAAGTGGTTGAAGTTTCGCTTTTTTTGGTTTACTTCCCTGAATTTGGGAGACGATGATTTGATCAGCTGATTCGGAAGGGTAGGCCATGCCGAGGTTCGTAAAAAATGATTTTTTCCGATTAAAATCCGCTGGCATTTCTGCGGACACAAAGGTGGCATCACAATCTACGAAATCAAGTGGGAAGGCCTCCGCAAACGGGCCTTCGTTTCGTAACCAAGCTTCGCAATCAATCGAAAACCCGGCAGCCTTTGTATGAGTGGAAAATTGAGGGAAATAAATGTGGTTGTACGCAATGATGAATACACGGTTGCGGCTTTGCGGCATGCTGTAATCTGCTGCGTTGATTGTGCGCCACTCAACTACGTAACCCAAAGTGACCAAACTTTCGACGACAATTGCAAAATTTTTGCCCTTGTAAAGTGAGGGTGATGAAAGCAAGCGAGGGACATTTTCCAACAAAACCATACGTGGTTTCTTTTCTTGCAAAATGCGTTCAATCTCCCACCACAATTCTCCCCGCGGACCGCGAATACCCATTTCCCCAGAGGAGGCAGTACCATCCTTGTCGCGTATCTCTCTACTGATTGCACGCATCACAGAATAGTCTTGACAAGGAAAGCCTGCGACTAGCAAATCATGCTCGGGTAATTCTGAGGCAATTACCTCATTAATATCGAGATTAATGTGCGCCTCGGACTTATCGCTGCTCCGGTAGACGCCCTCTTTGGAATCATCTTCAACGAGGTTGAAATGTTTGACATAAATGTCAGATGCGTGCTGTTTCTTGGTCTTTGGTTCATATTGATTACTCCAAATTACCTTGAAAGATTTGTTCCTGGTCCTGTTTTTCAATTTGCGAGCGACCCCTTTTCTCTCTAATCCAAGGCGAAAACCCCCCACGCCGGCGAAGAGTTCAGCGACCGTGATGGGGGCCTTGGGGTCGCTCATATCTATGATGGGTGGGTGAGGCTCTTTGAAGCATGCGCACGCCTGCCATGAAACCAGGTGGGAAGACTTCATGTGTATTCAGTTCAACACTGCAGCATGGAGGCTCCGTTTCTTGTTGAAAAGGACGGCCGGGAGGTCCTCATTGAGAACCGGATAGAAGGGCTGCTCGGCCCGGACAAGTGGAAAGGATTCTTCATTGATAAACCGGGGGAATCCGTGGACTTTGGAATCGATGAAGTCGTGCCCCTGGTACGAAAAACCTCTGGGGTGAAAGGACAGGTGCTTCGTTTTCTCCTAGCCGAACGGTGGCTCAGCACCATCGGTGGAGGACGAACATCGCTGTCCCTACGTGCGAACATTGACTTCAGTGCATTCCAACTTAGACCTCTTGTGAAATTTTTTGAGGAAGCCAACAAACGTCTGCTTATTGCCGACGAGACCGGGCTGGGCAAGACGATTGAAACCGGAATGATCATCACCGAGGTGTTGGCTGAGAGAGGACGAGATGCTTGTATCGTAATCCTCTGCCCGAAAGCTATCCGATGGAAATGGAAGAGGGAAATGAGATCGAAATTTGGCATCCGGGCTGAACATTCAAGTTTCAGGGATTTTCGACCTGGACGTGTTCCAAAAGGCATCCACATCATCTCTCAAGGTGCCTCTCCGAGCGAGGACAGCATGCGTGTTCCAAACGAGAGCATCGATTTATTGGTCATTGATGAGGTTCACAATTACATCGGTCGAGCTGGCCAACAAAAACGGCGAGGAAGAACGTTAGATCTGTCCAAGGCATCGAAGGCTGTGGTCGGTCTTTCAGCGACGCCAATCCAAATCGAAGAAGAAGATTTGCGTCGTATCCTTAGTTTAATTGCCCCGACCGAGCATTCATCGAAAAACTGGGGTGATGAGGTGCAAATCCAAAAAGCAGTCAACAGAACCATGCTGTGCCTTGGCGATGGAACGAAACCCTCTGAAGAAGATGTGAGGGCTCTGGCAGCTGTCTGGCCGAGGGAAGCAAAGCATAACATTGGCTCACTTCATCTGCCGATGACACCGCAATTTCGCTCAGAAGTTCAAACCATCGTTCGCTCCCTCGGCCCGATTGGAAAACGGTTGACAAGGGCTCGCGGTCGAGACCCTGACGTGAAGAATTACCGAGAGCGAAAAGTGACCACCGTCAGAGTCGAACCAGGACCCTATCGTTCAATCATTGCAGATGTGATAGAACACCTTCAATCAAACCACCACTTCTCACACGTGAGGCAGTTTGTTTCATGCCCTTCATCGGGTCTTGGCATTCTGAAAGACCTTGGCGACGTAAGTAATAGTGCAGAACAATTGCGTATGCAATTGCGGAATCTCATGGCCAACTCTGACCCGAAAATCGAGCAATTGCTTGACATCCTCTCATCCTACAGATCGAATCCAGACATCTCGAAAACGGTCATTTTTACACATTGGAGGCCCACATTCCGCAAACTCAAGAACGTTCTGAAGGCGAAAGGATTTCCAATATTTTCCGTGAATCCATCTGGAAAACCATCAGAATCTGTACAAATTGTGGATGATTTCAGAGAAGTCTCAGGATTTGCAGTGTTGCTGGTCACTGACGCTATGAGCGAAGGAGTGGACTTGGAGATGGCGAATTCCATGGTAAACATGGATTTGCCGTTCAACCCTGCCAAATTGCAACAGCGGATTGGTCGTTTGGACCGCTACACGCAGCAATCATCCCACATCGAAATTACAAATCTTGTTCTAGGCGACAGCTACGAAGAAGAACAGGTGGACAAACTCGAATCAAGGTTGGGGGCCTTCGCCGGCATGCTGGGTGGCTATGAGGCAATTCTCCACACCGATGAATCCACTCTCAATCAGTCTGAAATTGAAACCATCAACGCAGAAAGCAACCAACAAGCTGATTTGAGGCGACTGGCAGAAAGTAACGTGTTGTTGAGGGTCCTCGACGGGGCCATGGATGGGAAAATTCGAGAGGTGCAATCGGATGTTCATGCCGCTCATTCGAGGCTGTATATGATTTACCAGGCTGCCCTTGAAGCCCTTGGAATGGAGACTTGCTTTTCTGAAAAAGAAAACTTGCTCAAAGTTTCATCCACTGAACCAATGCGTCGAAGATTAGTTCACTCGAATCTATTTTTCGCAGATGCTCTTGGGAAGGGCAGGGCTGAATTTGAGGCGCCATCGGGAGAAGAAAACACCATCATTCTGAAGCCTACAGGTTCCGAGGCCACATTTGGGCCATTGGATTCTTTTCTCTTTGCATGTGAAAACTTGTTATATCACCTTGAGGGATTTGAACTTGCACCCCAGAAGGACGAACCTTGTCGTCTGACCGGTGGAGAAAGACAAGACAAAAACAGGTGGGCCGAAAAAATGGACGGAATCTCAGCAAGCATTTCTCTTTCCACAATATTCGAAAAGTTATCCACTGGTGAAGTTGAAATCGCTGAATGGAGTTTGTCGGAAAATCAACGCAAATGTTACGGATGGTGAAAGCATGAATGAGGATGAAGATGAAGAAGTATTTTTCACCAGCGAAGAATACCGAATCAAAGAAGTTGAAGTCAATATCGAACAACAAATACGAAAGATTCTCGAGGCGGGAGCGGGTTCCAACGAACCTCCTTCGGTGCGTCCCCTCCGGGAAGTCATGCAAAACGCAGACGATGCACGAGCAGACCGACTAGTGATTTATATCAGCGAAAAATATCTGGAGTTTGTCAACGACGGTGAATGCCTGACGCGACAAGTCGTTGACGGGGTTGTGCATGGAAGTCAAAAGAGAATCAACCAAATCAACACGGATTTATCGGCATTCGATAACAAAATGGACGACCCAACTATGTCAGGAAATTTTGGAACCGGACTGAGGTCGACGCATCTTTTTTCCGATACAATTGAGATTCATGCTATGTTGAATGACTTAGATAAAAAGAAAATCGCTGGGTACATCGGCATAGCACATTACAATCGGCCTGAATTGGATGAGCCAATTGGAAAGAAAGTCCTTGCAGAGGTCATCTCAACTCGAACAATCGATCAGCGGCCGAAACATGAAAAGCCACTCTCTGCGATGACCAATTTCACCCGGCATGGTTGCATTCACTTCAAATTGCGCTGGAGAACCGACGCTGACATCACAGAGATGAGAAAGCGATTTTGGGGATCACGAACATGGCCACTAAAGAAAATAAGAGAGCTCTCAACCATCTATGAGAAATGGGCACCGCAGATTTTACTCGGGTGCCGAACCTTGAGAGAAATTGTTATTTCAACCGATGTTTCAGGCAAGAATAAGACTGTCGGATACAGTCGCGACTTTGATCTTGACGGTGGATTTTATTCCGCAAGAAACTCCGAGATTCCGAACCAGTCAACTGGAACAGTGGAGCATTATTCAAGTGATTTATCGTTTGATTGGCGTGACATCATCAACAAGGAATTATCTGATGTGCTTACCTTGGAAAGCTCTGAAAAATATGTTTTGTTTCTTTGCAAAGAACAGACTGGTTATGCTGATTATGCTAAAAAATCTAATCTTGAGCCCCATTATGGCATTCTCGCTCCAACGAATCCATCCACAGAAGCGGATTTGCTGCCGGTTTACACGCCGATTGCACTGGCGGCGAGTGAGGAGAAAAGAAACCACTTTGCTCCCATCGGATATATGCCACCTCATGAATCCAGAAGATATGTACTCTACAGCGACGACATGAACCTTGACAAAAAAAGGTGGTCAAACCACCTGATGGCTTCCATTGGAACAACTGTGCTTCCGGCCTTATTTGAATGGACGGTCAAACAAGTATCTTTGGGAAACATGACGATTCTCCAAGCAACACTCCTGCTTCCTCGGCAAGCACCTGACATTTGGTTTTGTGAAGGAGAAAAAGGTTTGGAAATCCACAGCATCGATACTGCCTGGAAAGAATACTGTAGAATGTTTGCTGACGCTCCGTTGTTTCCATCAAAATCAGGCCCAGTGCCGTTGAGGGATACATACAGGATAGATATCGAAGATGAGGGAATTAAGAAAACAGTGTACAAACTGTTTGAAAAATTGAACCTCCCGCTGATTGATGACGAACTCTACCATGCCCTTGAGAATCTCTCTGTCAGCTCCTGGGGAGAACATCACCCTTCAAAAATCATTCAACCCATACGCGGCCCTGTTGACATCAAGCCCCTGCTGAAAGATTGTGATTCGCAATTGACGGTAAGAGCTCTTGGAAAAAAACTCATCAACGAACTCATTGATTTATTTCTCATTAAACGACCCAAATCATGGGAAATTCACAAAGCCTTGTGCGAAAGTACACCCTGCATACCCGACAGCACCGGCCAACTGAGACCACACCATGATGAGGAAATAGATTCGACCAGTTTCTTTGGGAATTATTCTCGCCTTTCCATGCTCATCCCAGAAAGACGAATCATTCATGAGGACTACAGAAAGAAAACTTCCACTTTGTCGTTCCAAGAACCGAACTCAAATGTCCTTGCGAAATTGATTGATGAAGCAGCCGTTGAAAAGCCGGAAGAATTCAACGATTTGGAGAAACACCCAGAATTGCACAAGCAAATCTCTCAAGCACTTGTCGACATCGTCAATAAAGATGGATTTGAATTGAGCACAATTGCTGATTTCAACTGCATACCATGCAAACAGTATTCGAAAATATTTGTTCGGAAAACGAATCGTGTGAACAATCTCGTATGGGGCGTAAGTCACCTATTCCCAAACACAGATGCTTCCCATCCATGGCAAAGTCACACCCACAGAGACTTCATTTTTTCAAACACAGAAGAAAAACGAAAGGCCTTGAATCTCGGAGAGGAAGTCTATTCAAAAATCACCTGGCTTGAATTGCATCCCGATGTTTTGAAGGAGGAAGAAATTGGTCCAATTCAAAACAAACTCATGATTCATGAGGCCAGTACAAATCAAACGTTTGGTATCGGTTTGATTCGGAGTTTGATATTCGCTGAAGCAGGTGGAGGTATAGGTAAAGCCGACCCTATATCGTTGTTCAAAGTTCACGATAACAATGAATGGGAACTCGACCGATGGCTCGGAAAAGAACTCACCGATGCACAACGTAATATCGAACTTGATGGTCTGCTTGGCCTGCTGAAAGACAAAGAGAAAATCAGCGGTGGCTGGGGGGCAACAAAAACCCAACTCACCTCGTTGAAGTTGTTCAGAGATGACAAACAAATTTGGCGTGGTGTTGATGAACTCGCTCTGGAACTTCCTGAGGAATTAGCAGGGTTTTTTGACCGAAAGAAAATTTCTGACGAACACAAGAATTTGCTTATGTCGAGTTTACTTGTATCAGACATGCCGACATCCGGTGGATCTTCTGGAGGTTTCGGGATACCACTTCGGATGGATGAAAATGTCATCCTGACAAAATTGAATTCACTTGAAAGATACTCTGTGGAGGTGTCACAGAACATCCTCACTATGATGCTCAAAAGCCAGGAACTATGGGGAATCGATGAGTTAGCCGACCTACATTGGGTTCCTTGCACGGACGGCGAATTTAGAAGATTTAACGAATGCATATTACCTACCCAGGATTTCGTCGCATTTTTCGGTAAGAAACATCCTTATTTTGTCAAATCTGATGCAAATCCAAAGGATCCTCTAGTGGTCTCGAGGGCGAAGGAACTGGGAATTCTTACTGACCACAACGACGTGTCTACCCTCCTGACAGGCTTACTCAATCCGACAGAAGTTTGGCCGAGCTTTTCTGGGAAACTCGTCCTGGATTTCCTCTCATCAAAATTCAAATCAAATTCGTCCTCTTCTCACAGAATCCGACGAAATCGTCTCCCGTCAGGCAAAAAATGGATTGACAACGGCATACTTCTCAGCGATGAACATGCGAGACTGATGAGACAGATTTACCCTGAGAAGTCAATTTTGTCATACAGTGACCTCGGTGGCACGGATGTGGCTGAGATGGTTAAATCCTGGATCATATCCTCACAAGAACAGCTTGAGTTAGCAACAGTCGTCGATGATTTTGGTCGTGTTTGTAAAGAGGCGAATGAGGATGACTACAACAAAATCGCAGCATTTTTTGAGTATTTTGAAACAAACGATGAGCAATTGGACTGGAAGAAAATCACCATCCCTCGAAACGGTTTATTTCCTAAGAACAACAAATTGGTTCCCATCTCCAAATTGATTGTTTACGGGGAGGAAACCCATCAACTCATCCCAGAGGGGGAGGACTCATTGTTCATTTCAGATGAGGACAAATTTGCAGATTTGCTAACCGATGTGTTCAGAGCCACGTCAATCGAACGAGGTATCTCCGAGGATGCACTAAAACAAGAAGCAAAGCTTGTTGCTGAGCATGGCTTCAAAGTCCAGGACATCGAACGACTCTGGTTGTTAATTGCCACATCCCGTGCTCGAAAAAGGGCACTTACATTAGAGGTATGGCCATACAAAAATCTCGAAGGCTTTGGACTAACGCAGGCCGCACCAATTTACCAGCTAAGAACAGCACTTGTGCCCATGGAAAATGATTCTACTGAGAGTCTGAATAGAATCATTGAAGAAAAAATACCGGTCTTGTGGCTTCCCAGAAAAGAAGGGCCCCTACAACAAAAACTGTACGATTTACTCAGGTCCAATCAGAATGTTCCTTTCTTCTCTAAAAACAGCAGACCACGACCTGCTAAAGGCCAGAATTTAAGCCCCACTCCATGGCCTGCCTTAACGAATGCCTTGTCCAATATCATCTCAGCAGTGGCTAAGTTTGATCCCAAATTTGAAGAAATCGAAATTGATGTTCAAAAAACGAACCAACGGATTACTCAAGACCTCGATGTATTCCTTATACAATCCAATCCAGTTTTCTGGAAAGAAAGTACAGAATCCAATTCCGTGATGTTGGCTCGGAGCGAGAACAAATGCACGATGACCATCAGTGTGGCCTCCGGAACCCTCAATGACGGAATGATTATCAAGGCGCTACGAGAAAATTTAGGGATTTATATAAGTCAATTACACGGCCTGGTGACAATTGAAGAGGATGATTGGCCGATAGAGGTAAGCTCGAAACTTGAAGGGCACGAATATAGCAACCATCTTCGTCCATTAATCACCGAAGGTGTGTATTATGAATATCGTGAAAGACTTCAGCGATGGTACGGTAAATGTCAATATTGCGGGCGATCGACACCGGCAAATAGACAGGGTGATTTTTTGGAGAGCGTAGTGTCATTGTTCAAGGAACGAGGTGGAAGGTATTACTCAGATTTGATCCCATACTCCATTGGAAACGTGATGTATCTTTGTCCGAATCACAAAGCTCTCTATGCGAGAAGCAGAGGAAACGAGCTCATGTGGATTCCAGATATTGACAGCGCTAAGCAAGAAATCATCAAATCTCAGGATAAGTCAAAAGTTGATCAAACCTGTCAAGAAATACTAGGAAAAGAAGGAGAACTTACTCTCAGTGTTTCAACTTACGAAAGGGTCTCGGGAGAATCAGAGCCCACAGTTCATACGAGAAGTGTTACATGGAACGCCGAACACGCAGAGGGTCTGAGAAACGTGCTGACCCAGTACTTCAGTTCTCTTATTCGTCGCTGATGTTGCTGGATTGAGCAAGCGTATCTGCCACACTGCTCTGCATGGAATCAAACTGTGCTGTGCCCCGCATGATGTGATCGACATCCTCTTCATTCAAGCTGCCTGACCTGGTCAGGTTGGCCGTGCCTTTTAGCACGAAACATGGCGTGATGACCGTCTTCTTGTGCATCGAACGTTGCCAGTCCTCGTTATCCCGTACATTTCGCTCTGAGAGCTGAATGTTTCCAGACGCGTCTTTTTGTTGCAACTTGGAAAGAAAGTCTCTAACGGGTTGATTTTGCGGCTTAAGGCGTACGCGCCGGTCAACACACAATTGGATAGAGAACCCTCGTTTGGCAAGCCAAAGCAACACATCGGAGAAACGATTGATGGAGGAGATGCCATCTTTACGTGCTTGCATCATGAGAGACTCAAGCAATTGCGGTGCCAAACCAATGTCGTCAAACGTGATGTCACGAGCGTCGTAATACGCCAATTGGATTCGCTTCTCATGACTGGTTTCAAACGCCCCACGCATATCGAGGTAGGCTGTCATCAAGAGATCAAACCAAAGCAACCGTTTGAATGCTGAGGATGGCATGCCAATGGCAACGCCTTGATTTGCCTGCGATTGCATCATGCCAACAATGTCCGATTCCCGAAGAATCATCTTCACACCCTCTGAAAAGTTGGAGCGATCAACATCAACCCCAATGTTCCAAGGGAGCATTAAGGAACGAACACGTGATTCAGGTGATGGTTGTTCGAGGACCAGTGAATGAAGATCACCCAATCGTAGGCCGGTAGAGCCTGTAAGGAAACCATCTGGAACGAGATCAGTGTACTCTTCAGCATGGTTTCTCGTACTTCTGAACCACTCATCCATGACCGCTTTGTCCAAGAAATCCATGCCTGTAAATCCACCTTGAACAACATCAATCCTCTCAATACACTCGGGACAGCCGTTCCAACAAACTTTGGTTGACCGAACCACATCATCCTGTTCAATTTCATGCACAAGAGCGAGCTCTTTTCTCATGGCGTTGAGGAGAGGGAGCTTCCATCCATCCTCAGGACCATGAACGCCCAATGTGGACCAAACATTACTACCGATGCGATAGATTTCACGACCGAATTCCTTCAAATCAACCAAACTCTTGTGGAGAACTGAGTCCTCACCGCCCGTTCGTTGGTATTCCATGCCCATCACATCACAGTGGAATTGAGCGCAGGGTAGCAAAACCTCCTCGAGTGTTGACAAAAAGTCTAACGTCGGCAAAAAGCCGCCGCTGCTACCTTGTGCTGTTCGAATGATGTTCGGAATGTGCATGAATTCCTTGGCGACTGATACATTACCGTTTCCACACTCCGCCCGATCAAAAACCAGAATCGTGGTGTCGTTGCCGTTCCATGATTCGTCTGTCAAACCGTAACCGATTTCGTTGGAATCGCCGCCAGACAGCCGTTGCATGGCCCCAACGCAAGCTACACCAAACGACATCAAGACCGTCCGATGGAGCCAAAGTTCGAGGTATGTTTCGAATTGCGAACCTCGAGCCGAAAATGTGCCAAGTTGAGCTCTCACGGTCCTCAACATGCTCGCTTTTCGACCTTGGCGCTCTTCCTCGTCTTGATCAGACCACGATGGATCTCCCTCTGGAGGTGTTCTCAATTTCGCATCGACACGTAACTCGACAAATTCATCAAAACGACCGGGCTCATTGAGCAGGGCTTCTGTGAGTTCTCCAAGCAAGTCTGGGGTTAATGGGTGCTGTCCTCGTTCATTCCAAAGGGCCATGAGAACGCCAACGACATCATCTAAAACAAAGTTGCTGACCGGTTGGTCGTCATCAAGCGCCTCTACTTTGAGAAAAGAACGAAATGCCCGAATCAACGAAGGGCTCCATGCGTTATTTCCTTCCTTCATTGAACGGATGATGGTGGCTTGGATGTCCTGAATCGCCTCTTGTTTGAGTGTGAACCGAATGCCTTCGGTGTTAATGCGTTGGCCAAAAGCCCGACCCGCACCGCGGGCGTTACGATAAACCAACTCAGAACCGCCTGTTGAATTCGTTCGGTTCAATGCAAAAACATACTCGGTTACTGTGGCGTCCTCAACCCATTGTACCGAAGAAAATGCTACATTTGCGAAGGGATGTTTGAGCTCACTCGCTGTAATTTCAGAAACGATGTCCCCGGAAGAGGTTGTTTGGACCAGACGCTGGTTTTGTTGGTGTTTCGCATAGGCGTGAATGTCTCGACCTACCAGCGAACCAATATGTAACCATCGCTGAGTGAAGGAACGGGGCATTCGTTGCCGTTTCGTATCTCTTCCTGAGGGTGAGCCCTCATCGAAATCCAAAATTTCAGGTCCAAGTTTTGCCGCCGTGACCAGTTTGCGGTCTGCACGGGGCCTGACAGGGATTTCAAGAGGCATCAGAACACTGATGTCACCTTGCTGTCCGGGTGGAGGAGGGAGTGATTTTGCAACCGTTTCGTATTTGAATCCGGCTCTTTCGAGCGAATCAATGTTCGAAAGGAGCCCCGTCGGGCTGAGGGTGGTTGTTACTTCAGCCAAAACCTTGAATGTCGCTTGTGGTAGCCGTCGCGTCCACATACCCGGCAGATAACTATGCAACGCCTCATGAACGGGAACCAGAGATTGATCCTCCCTCAAACGACGATGATTGTTCGATCCCCCGGAAGACTTGTCAACCAATTTGACCATCCGCATGTGGGGATGAATATAGAGGGCATCGGGGGAGACAAACCAACGGTTTTGTCGAAGTTCCTTGAACACATCCAATGTACGTAAAATCGCAGAAAAGTAATACGATTTCCAGGAAATTTCGTTGTTCTCCATTAATGCCATGTATTGTTCAACCGCCTTGAACACTTGAATATCAACGCCGATTGAATTAAGCTTTTCAACAGACTCTGAATAGTCCTCAACACCAGAACCAAATCTTCGAAGGTCGCCTCTGATACCTTCGTTCTCTGGTTTACGTCGGGCACGATTGACATCATCTGCGAGGTCCAGTAAATCATCGGGTGTTGGAGACGATTCCGATAACATCTCATCAATACGGTCTAGCAAATTAGCGTCCGTGTCCGAAAGAGGGCCCAGATTTCTACGCCTTTCATTCAATCGGTTCTTGGCATCGTCCAGCTCTTCGATTGCCTCATCGAGTCCTCGCTCAGGTGAAGCCTGATTTGGGTGCTGGCCGTCCCCCCGCAGGTGCCGGATGGCGCTGATGAGTGAAGTTCCAGAAGGTAGATCAGGTGTGAAAACAAATCCACTGACAGGTCGGAGAAGCAACTCCAACTCATTTCTTACCTGGTCAATGGCCGTATCGAACCACTCTGTTCCAACAGGGTAGCGTTCTTGACCGAGAACGTTCGAAAGGTGCGTGTGGATTTCGGTTCTTCGCATGTAGTCATCGATGGATGTTTTAGCTGAATCAAGAAGCATGTGAGCTTTTTCCTTCGTTGATGCTCTAAGCCCTTCTGGCGTCTCGTTGTGTTTGACAATCCAGTCCCATACGGCAAGGTAACCTGTTGAATAGGCGACCGCCTCATTCCGTTCTTTTAGGGGAACGGGTTCAAGACGACCTCGGTCAATCAACTTCCTCGGTTGTCGATAATAATGTAAGTCATTGGCTGAATCGGTTGCCAAGGTAATGTTCAATGCCTCTGAGTTTGATTCACGACCAATACGGCCGGCTTTTTGTCGGTAGGAGGCGATGTTCCTTACAGCTCGAGTCATGACACTTTCGGTGACATTTGGCAGGTCAATACCCACTTCGAGTGAAGGGGAAGCCATGACCACATCGACGAAATCATCTCCATCGGCTCTAGGGATGGAATTCAATTGAGATGCGGGAGCCCGGAACACTGCCCCTGCCAAGTCATCGGCCTCAGAGGCGTCTTCACTCTTGCTCGATTGTATCCAACTCGTGGCTCTGTCTGCAAAATCGTACTTCGGTTGTTCTTGTCTTGAATTACCAATCCGTTTTGCCTCGCCCACTGGTGACTTAGTGAACCACGTACAAGCGCCTGCTTGCATGAACGGGCACATGTCCATGGTACCGACGGTGGTGGGAATTGAAAAAATCTCAGAATTTCGAATGCGAAAGGGTTTGAAAGCGTCGTCTGCCTTGTGAGGTGCTCGATGGACGAGTTTTGACAGTTCTTCCATGACATCAATATCGGCATGCCCGAGTTCAAACCGTTCTCCGTCTTTACACCGGCCACACACATTTTTCCCTCGCCATTCTTGAAAGACTGGGAGGAGAACTGCCCCTTCAGTCTCGGGATCTACACCCCCTTGAGCCTCTATTCTTCGTTCAAGAGGCTTCTGAAACCTCGAAGCATAGGGTATTTCTCGCTGGTCTCTGGACCAGCCAGAGATATGGTTTGAATCAGGGTGTTGACGTCTTCTTTGCCGCCCGACTTCATACTCATCCGTTCGCTCGTTCTCTCTGAGGTCATCGTTCCACGCACCAAGAATTTCCAAATTATCCGCAAAGCACAACGTCTTCGGAGCATGTTTACTTCCCTCAGGACCCGGCCGGTCGCTAAGGTCGTCCCTACGATGATGAATCATCAAACTGGTTGCGTTGACCAAGGTACCGGCTTGGGAAACAACACCGCTTGGACGGATGAACGAATGATGAACGACTCCGTCCATCTCCATTTCATCAGCCTCTGGAGTGATGAGATTCAATTCTGTTGAATCAATCCCCATCAAGCGGCTGAAGTGTTCTTCCGGCTTCGCAATGGTCGCCGAGGCTCCAATGAATTTGGTTTGATGAGAAGACAGGGTGCGCAATCTGCGCATTAACATCGCGACTTGCGCCCCTTGAACACCACTGTGAAGGTGAATCTCGTCGAGGGTAACCGTCTTCAATCGAGGAAGAAGACTGTTGACAATCTTCGGATGAGACAATCTGTTTTTGAGAGTTTCGAGGGAAGAAATAATCAGGCGAGGCGGGTCGGTAGAGTGGGCCTGTTCAATCCCCCTGTAGACGCTTGAATAATGCTCACGGTAATACTTCCCCATCTCTGAATGAACATACTCTGTCGGGACACCGGCTGCGACAGCGAAGGGGACAAGCGATTTCGAAAACTGATCCAAAGAGAGGGCTTTCCGAGGGTAAAGGAAAAGATGTGCCCCTTTCTTACCAATTTTCATGTCGTGCTTCACCAAGATAAGTGGAGGAAGCATGAACGCTAGAGTTTTTCCTGAACCCACGCCTGCCACCAAGACAGAACCGCTTTTGCCGTATCCAAGTGCATCACAAATTCCATGGACGGTTGCATCAAGTTGGAATTTCGAAAACTTTGGATTGGGTATCTTCTCATTGTCCCGGAAATGTGAAACGATACCTGATACCGTTTCTTGAATGGCTTCGCCAAGTTTGGTTTCTGACTCGTCCCTTGCTGAGGCCTTACTCAACTGTTGAATGACTCGTCGGATAAAATCCTCGGGTTCTATGTCCCTTACGGGAATCACTTTGGGGACAATCTCCCAACGAACCGCATCGACACCTGGTCGACCCCTGTTCCAGTATTCGTATGTATGACCGATTATCCGTAATGTTTCGGCAGTACGAGTGATGTAAGAATCTTCTCTGCTGACAGCGCCCGGAATTCGCATCAACTGATTTTCCTTCAGCAAGTGCCTCAATAATCGATTGAAAGCACGTTCTTCTTCATCATTGAAACGAATAGCATCTTTCACTTCTGAAACGGTCCACATAACGTCAGTTAACTTTCTTCGAGAAGAACCCGGGCCAGCGACTTTTGATGCTTCAAACTCAAATAATTGCAGAGCTAGACTGGTGCACATCTTGTTAGGATAGCGAAAAGCACGCTGCGGCATGGTTACTAATTATGCAGATAGGATATGAATCATTCGTCATTATACCTTGACTTGTTTATTGATCCTGAGTGATTCGCCAACACTAAAAATGACTCAGAATTGTAGATTACAATCTATTCTACCCATATCAAATTAGTTGTTCAAAATCAACCCATTATATGCTTATCATTGTGAGCAAAGTGCACAAGTTTCTTTTTTTCGTTATTTGATTCATTATATTCAGTTCTTTATATACTGTGGAGCGACATATACTCTCCCGGTGAACAAAAATGGCCACATTATACGATCAACAAGGAACAGAAATTTACGCAGGACGAGGAAAATACAGCCATCGTGCACGACAAATGATCGAGCGGCGCGAAGCCTATACTC
>Ga0209716_1001466_pt1 | contig 17707 bp, 27 predicted proteins | sample COGITO_mtgs_1205_FD_184811 | JGI IMG/M metagenome (GOLD analysis project Ga0209716, IMG submission 184811) | Pelagic marine microbial communities from North Sea - COGITO_mtgs_120531 (SPAdes) (version 2) | ecosystem: Environmental > Aquatic > Marine > Epipelagic ...
AGACAAGTTAATCTTCTGTCAGGAGCACGATGTTCAAGTTACAATCAATATGGTTATGGTTCCAGACTGGTTTGAAAGAGATTGGAAAAACGCCCTGTTCTTCCATGAGCAAGGAATCAATGTTACTCTTAAGCCGCAATCAGATCCTACTGCGAGCCGCGTGGTTGATGGTTACAAACCGGAGGACCTAAAGCGTTTACACAACGGTATGCCACAACGTGCATATACAGAAAGCAAACGCAAGTGGGAAGGAAGACCGAAGCCTAATTTTGAAATACCTGCCGGAGTTGACGGAAAGTTAGATACAAGTATACCGTGGCACATGCAAGTAGAATTTAAAGATAAGTACGGCAAGAAATGGTTTATGGATCAAGCAGAACGCTTTAATGCGTTTAACTTCAACAAGTTCAAAGGTTGGAACTGCAATGCTGGATATCAAGGTATCATCATACGTGAACCAGATGGTAGTGTAAAGCGCAGTTATAGTTGCCACGATGTGCCTTTAGGGAACATTGAAACAGGATTCAAATTGTTTAATAAACCCATGCCGTGTATGACTGATAGTTGTGTAAGTTCGGCAGATTCTAAAATTCCAAAAAGTAAATATTAATGCGTACATTAGAACAAATTGAAGCAATTAAAAGAACTAAAAGTAACCCTGTTCAGCATTGGGATATAATTACTTCTGATGATATTAGTAATTTATTAAAATTTTATAATACAAGCGATAATGTTGTAGAAAAAGTTACTGGTCCGAAAGTATTGAAGGTTAATGAAGACGAAGGAATTATTAATAATATTCTATATAAGTTAAGGCAACTATATGGAGAATTTAATTTACGTGATGCACATTTTTTTGATGTAGAAAAGCCACATATCATACATAATGATGATAGTTTTGATTATCCACAATGTTATAAAGCATTTGTAATTCCACTGTACGTTGAAGGCAATATCTGCGATAAAGCAAAATTTTTTGTATTTGATCAAAGTTATTATGGCGGTCCTGCAAAATTTGTAAATGAAGAAGATGTATCAGGATATTCTGTACATTATAATAAATTCTTAACTAATTATAACGAAGTAGAAAACAAAAACAACACAGGTATAGATAAAATACATTTGAAATATCTTTCGCACTTAAAGAGTCATTGGCTTAAAGGATTAAGTGTAAATGCTTATTTTCCTTGGAAGATCGGTAGTGTTATTTCTTTTGATAGTTTAGATCTTCATAGTGCTAGTAATTTTAACGATGTTGGCATTACAAGAAAAATTGGACTAAGTATATTTACAAAGGTAGGAAAATAATTTGATATTTTTATATGGATATATTGCATACTGGATTGTAGCTTTAATAGGTATTACCTATGGATATCATAGATACTTTTCACATAAGTCTTATAATGCAAGTCCAATGGTTGAAATTTGGTTACTATATATAGGTTTATTATGCGGTGGACGTAGCGCACTTACATGGTCGGGTGTGCATCGTATGCATCATGCATATGCTGATACACCTAAAGATCCACATAGTGTAAAGAATTATCCTTGGTATGTAATATTGTTCAGTCTGTGGAGTGTAGATAGTATACCACGAAAGTTTCTCATAGACTTGATACGTAATCCTAGAGTTATGTTCTTCCACAAATACGGAACATATATTTTTATTACACATTGGGTTATTTCTTTCTTGACTTTTGGATTAGATGCTGTTATAATTAATGCAATGCTAGTAGTGTTATCCTATCTTGGATTTGGTATATTGAACCTGTTTGGACATGATTTAGAAGGTCCTATAAACAATTTTTGGATTAACCTAATAGCACCGTTAGAAGGTAATCATAAAGATCATCATGAATATTCACAAAGAACTTGATATAGATTTAAAAAAATGCACAGATGAACAGATTAAGAATGTAGCAAAATTAACTGCATATCATTCTAATGTATTGTTACGCAATCAAGAACTTACAAAAGACGACTATGCTAGAATACTTGCTCTATGGGGAGACAAGACACAGCATCATGCTTGGTATGAAGATCCTGATTATCACCAAATACAATATGTAACAAACCGTGCTATGCCCGAATTAGGAGGCAAGCGTGGGATATTTCCACAAGGCGAACTTGAATGGCATTGTAACGGCACACTTGCACTTGATCCAGAAGACTGTGTAACATTGTATTGTGTTGTTCCTACAAAGGATAGATGCGATACTATATTCTTAAACGGCGTTGAAGCATACAACGACTTGCCCAATCATGTAAAGAAAACAATTGACAATACTATGCTAATGATTACAAGTGATGTAAGAAGTTTTCATAGAAGCAACTTTGAACATTTAATTACACGTACCGAACAGCCTCGTATACTTAATGACAACAGAGCATATACTATAAGCGAAGATCAAGTTACTGCGGATGAAGCAAAAGATCTACACAACATACAAGGACGCAAGCGTAGTAATGGTCCTATCTATCAAGAGATGATGCGTAGGAAACAAGAATTTAGCGTAGAAGGTCGATGGAAGTATACCTACAAAAAACTAGTTCATGAGCATACAGTAACAGGGCAAAAAGGATTATATTTTCCTTTCTTAAATGTAGCAGGACTACATGATATTCCAAAAGATGAACAAAAAGAATTATACGACTATCTAGTTAAACATTACTTAAAGTATGAATATAGTCACGATTGGAAAACTGGAGACTTGATGTTGTTTGATCAAACACAAGCACTACACAAGCGTCAGCCCTTTCCTGAAGTCGACGGTGAACAGCAAGATAGACTGTTGTGGCGAGGAGCATTTTACTATGACGGTGTACAGTAGAGATAGTGATGTAGAATATGTACACATGAACTGGCAAGTTCCTGTTGACATTATCGAACAAGAATACCTAGCAGTAAAAGATTCAATAATCATACATCGTCCTGAAGACGGCCACAAGGACTGGAAAGCAGTTACACTATACGGTGTTGGATCAGATAAAACAAATAGTCATTGGGAATACGGAAAGCGTGAACGCAAGACTGTAACAGACATAGGCGCACAGTGTCCTAAGACAATGGAATGGATAAACACATTACCGTTGGCACGTATTGATGATGTGCGTTTCCTAGTAATTGAACCTGGTGGATACATTGCTCCACATATTGATGTACCTGAGCAAAACTGGTTAGAACCTATTAACATCTGTATTACTTGGCCCGAAGGAAGCATATTCACACACAACGGAAAACAGTTACCTTACGCACCAGGTGTACCACTAGTTCTTAATATACATTACGAACACGATGTTAAAAACAATTCAGATAAACAACGACTACACTTGCTAATACACGCAAAAAAATCTAAGGAGTTTTGGAATGATGCAATCTCCTAAAAAAAACATGGCAGGCGTTATTAGTTTTTATCCTAGCGAACGTCCTGACCTAATAGAACAACTAAACAACCTACAGTTTAATGACAATGATCCTTTAAACACAAATTATAAAAATATTGATTGGCATGAGTTTCAAGTTATTAGTGTTTATGAAAACGATGGCATTGTACAAGGATTTAGTGTAGCATGGCACAGACCAGAATACTATGCAGAAAATGAAGTAAGGATTCTATCACGCTACTGGAAAGATACTAGCATTAGATTAACATGTACACATACTGAACTAAGTATGCCGCACTTGATTGATATGATTACACATCAAATGACTATGTGTAAAGAATTAGGATTTACTAGTGCATTTATAAGCCGAGAAAAAAGTCCAAGATACTTTCGCAAGCTAATTACTAGTATACAAGAAAAAACAAGCACACAATGGCATTTATATGATGATAGACAATGTGTGTGCATACCAGAAGCGCCGAGTTGTTGGCAATATAAAGCGAGTACCGAACTATGAAACGTAGAGAAGAACTTCCATTTTTTAAAAAATTACCTTATACATTTGATGTAGACCGCATTTTAAAAGATTTTAATTTAATTAAAGATAAAAATGATGATCTAACCATTGAAGGCGGTTACGGAGACTTAGTAGGTAGTAAAGCACCCAAGTTAGAAAATGCGTTTAGTATTGGCAAGTATACAGAGTATGTAGATGGAATGGTTAAAGGTGATTATACACAAGTTGGTATGACACAGTATAATCCAGATGCTGTAAACAGAGAATACAATATTAAAATCAGCAATAAACGCCCAGACGAACGTCATTATAATTCACTACGTCCTGAACTTGAAGGCAGTTATATACAAGAAGTTATGAATACATTTCGTGGAGAAGCAACTAGAACACGCATTGCTATTTTAAAACCAGGTGCTGCTATCAAACCACACATTGACTATAACACTGATTATAGTGTGAGATATCATATACCTCTTAAAACAAATGATCTTTGTGGGTTTGATAATGTAGACAAGGCAGGTAACAGAGAAGAAATACACATGGGGTTAGGCGAGTGCTGGTTTTTAAATCAAGGTTTTAAACACAGTGCTTGGAATAAGGGCGACACTGAACGTTGGCATTTGATTGTTAGTGTATTGACACAGGAAGATCTAGATGTATAAATTAGATAAACAATATAATATAGATCAAATTTTAGAAGAATTTAAAACTATTGTACACGATGTTGGATGGGATCCAGATGCGCCAAAGCATTGGAATAGTATTACATTGCAGTCTCCTAATGCAGATATATTTCATCAAGATTGTAGAGCAGATAACTTTTATGTACAGGATATTGATAAGTCTGTAGACTATAGTAAAGACAATGAATCATATAAAACACTTAACATTCCTGCAGACTGGGAACTATCTAAATTTATTGTAGAAAATAATTTAACAAGAACAAAGTTAATATCAATTGCTCCTGAATTTTGTTACAAAGTACATACAGATTGGACCAACAGAATACAAATGGCATTAGTTACTGATCCTACTTGTTATTACATAGAAGAAGGTATACCATATTACATACCTGTAGATGGATATGGGTATGTGACAGAAACAACTAAACCGCACACAGCAATAAATGCAAGTCATAATAATAGAATACATGTAATAGGATGCGTAGATAATGTGGCATAAAGAATATGATGTAGATATTAAAAAAATGTCTAACGAAGAATTAAAACAAGTTGCAAGAGATATTAATAAACATTTGGTTGTTGTTTTTAGAAATCAAAACCTTACACCCGAAGATGAACTTATGATTGCAAGTGTAATGGGTAATGTAAAAGCAAATACAGGTGAAAGCACAAGTGCTAAGGATAATTTAAGTCTTGTACCAGGTGTGCTAAGAGTAACTGGAGAATTAAATGATAGGGGACAACCTGGATTATTTGGACACGAAATTGAATTAGATTGGCATACGCATCATCCTACAGAAGAAAATAGATGGCCGTTTGTGTGGTTATATAGCGAACGTGGTAGTGAGGGAAGTAGAACAAGTTGGATTAATCAAGTACTTGCTTATAATGATTTACCTAAAGATATAAAAGAAAAGGTAAATGAAATAACAGTTGCTTGTGGACACAAAGTTGGAAATTTTAGTCCAAGTGAAATATTCCAAGACCAGATTATATATGACAATCCACAAAAGATAGTGCGAACAAATATTGAAAATCTTACAGGCTTGTATTTTCCTTTTTTACAAATATTTGATATCATAGAAGGCGCAACAAAAGAAGAATGGCCTGAACTATACAACTATATTAAAAATCATATTTTACAAGAAAAGTATATAATGCATCACGATTGGAAAGATGGCGATCTTGTTATTAGTGAACAATGGTTAAGCATACATAAACGTTGGACATTTGCAGATATGAAGACGAGAGTATTACATAGGATCGCATTAGATTACGAACACAGTTATGTATAACACAGGAAGATTTAGATGATTAAACGCAAAGTAAAAAACAGTTTTATAACCACTGACTATTATATGGATCCAAAATTTTGGGAATCATACATGACAGGAGACTGGCAAGACAGCAATCAATTGTACAGCGAGTATGTAAGTGATGCTACTGGTGGCAAACCAATGAACAAATTTTTTGTACAAGAAATACATAAGTTTGATAGACCATTACTAAAAGTTATTAAAAGTCTTTGGAACGAGTTTAATATTCGTCCTAGAGATTTTAGATGTAATTTTTTTAGAGTTTTAGAAGGCGGCAATCTTCCTGTACACGTAGATGTTAAGAGTGAGTGTAGTTTTCTTATTCCAGTGACTAAGAACACAGGCGCATTATATGTAGAAGAAAATGGAACTGAAAGTATTGTGTATGATACATTAACAGTGCTTAACACTAAATTACCACATGGTGTACAAGCACCTACACAAGAAAGAATTGTTTTCCATATGGGTATACATGATGTAAAATTTGGAGATTTGAATGTGGCATAAAGAATATGACGTAGATATAAAAACTATGTCTGATGATGAAATTAAACAAATAGCAAGAGATTATGAACACAGTTACGTATAGCAAACTAAATTTACCTAGGTTAGATTTACCAAAAATATGGCATACAAATGATGTACAACTGAAAGCAAAAGTTGGAGGGTATATTGCGTATTATGTGACTGACGAAGTTGATAAACAAATAAGGAGCTTATTTCCGAAAGAGTTTTTTCCTAAAAAAACTCATATAATTGCACAGTTTATTGACCCTCAATTAAACGGACTTATACATATGGATAGGCGTGAGTTTGCTATTAACTATGTGCTTAATAAAGGTGGCTTAGACGCTCATACAAGCGTTTACAGCAGTGATAGTGTGCTAGAGAGTACATATACGCAACAGGAGCAAGAATGGTACTTGTTAAATACATATAAGAACCATGCAGTACATAATATAACAGATACACGAGTTGCAATTAGTATAAGTTTTTATGAATTTGGAGACACACAATGGAGGTTTATAAATGAAAAATATGAAAGCAAATAAACCATTTGATGATGAAACACTAAAGAACATGGATATTATACATGATCCTAACACTAAGTTCTTTAAGGATCAATACGAGCCTAGTTACAGCATAGATAACTTTATTACAGAACAAGAACGTGTACAGTTGCTTGACTTTTGGTATAAAGAGTACAACAATGTTGGCTGGGAAATAAATGGACATATTGTAAACATTCCGCACCCTATACGCTACAGCGTAATAAATGATATTTTACGGTCTAAAGTATATGAACACTTTGGAGAAGATACTATATTTTATAGCGAAGTTTCGAATGATCCTATAAGTGTTGGTGATCAGATGTTTAAAAGTATTAGACCTTATGGATTACATACAGACAGTGTTACACATATTCCCGGCTATCGTCCTTATAAAGACATTATTTTACCATTAGAAATACATAATAATGTATCAATAGATTATGTAACTTTTAATCAACGTTATCGCGGAAGAGCTACCCATTTTATGAAAAATAGACATATTTCTAATTTTAGCGGTTATAGTAATACCTTTAGATTATTACCATATGAGCAGTACGGAGTTGAAGGTATAGAATACAATAAACTAGACTGGGCATGGATGGAACGTGAAATGCCTGAACACATACCTATGAGTATATACGAAGGATTAAGTATAGAAGAAGTGTTGCCCTGGAAATTGTGTAGTGGTATTGTACAAGATACAAGTGTATTACACGCACCGACAGATTTTAGAAAAAAAGGTTGTGAATGGAAAATAGCAATAACATTTCATTTAATGAAAAAGGATGAAACTTATAATAATGCTATAGAAGGATATCCTACATCTTTTAGCAGATATACTCTTAATCCGCCTTTACTGGAGAAATAAATGGAAGATAGATTTAAAAAATATATTAGGCACAATTTTATAGGTGGACATGAAAACGATCCTAAAATGTTTGTTCCTACTGACGAACAAATTCATTGCGAACAGCAACTAGCAATGTTAGGTGATTATGCTAAGTTAAACTTTAGTTTAGATATAGATAAATTTAATAGTGAGTTAGAACCATATAACGATAAATGGGTTGATTATCTTCCTAGAAAAGGCGAATACGATCCTAGATACGGGTTAATGTTATGGGGACTAGAAGGTGATAACTGTAATGATAGTTTAAGTTTGCCAGAAGCTAGAAAACGTGCTGGGCGTAAAGTAATGGAAGCAGATTTTTCTTATCCTACAAAATTATATAAAGACCTTACAAGTATCCATGATTTATGCGATTACTTTGCACCTTTAGGAAGAACATTTTTAGTTAAAGCAGACGCAGGAGCATATTTTCCACCACATAGAGATCATCAATATTTAACTAGAGATTGTTTTAGAGTGTGTGCATTCTTTGATAATACAGGTGACGAAGCATTCGAATGGGAACAAAACGGAAGAAGATTGCCGATTACTCCTGGAAATGTAATTTACATTGACACAACTAAAGTACATCGCACTCACTCTTGGGCAAATGGAAGTATTCATTTAATAATGAATATTCCAAAAACTTGGGATAATGTAATAAAATTAATAAGTGTTCTAGGTGTTTAGTTTAAGTCAACCCAAGCAGTGCCGTCATAACCTTGGAATTTAGCTCCTGTTGTATTAAACACCATCATACCTGCAACAGGCGCAGTAATAGCAGCATCTCTTGCTGCTACATCAGCATATACACCAGGCTTAATTGCGCCACCTACTTCTAAGTGTGCCGCAGGTTCTGCACTAATATTTGCTTGTCCCATACTAATTGCAACTTTACCAGTTTTATGGAATGTAACATAGTTATTGTAGTCGTATGTTCCACCTGGAGCATGTACCCAGATGTAAGTGTCTTCACTCATACTATGTGAACCAACAACAGTTTCAGTTGATGTATCGGTATCAGTTTTTTTGATCAACATACGACCAATACTTTGTGTAGTTGCAAGTGCTCCTGCGTTATCTCTGTTAAAAGTAAATCTTGCTGGTTGAGCGCCTACAGCGTTTGTTATAATTTCACCAGTAGTACTATTAATTTCTGGTGTAGTAATACTGTTGTTCAGTGTAATTGAATCACCTGCAAATGTTTCATTAATGGCATCTACCATTATACTAGAATCATCAGCAAATACACTACCTTGTACATCACCGACAACGCCACCTGTTACGTTACCTACAACATTACCTGTTACATCACCTGTAAGATCGCCTACAAACTCTGTAGCAGTAGCACTAACTAAGTTATTTAAAGTATTACTTTCTGCATCAAACACGATTGCTGAATCTTCGTTGTAGATACTACCTACAAAGTTCCCGTCAAAATCGCCATTAAAATCGCCACTATGCGATCCAATAAAATTACCTGTAAAATTTGTTGCATTAATAGTTATTGCACCAATACCGTTTGCATTTGTTATGTTAAACCCACTAGCATCTAAGTTGCCACCAAGTTCAGGAGTAGTGTCTGTAACTACATCACCACCTGCATTACCAGGCTGGAATTCACTAGCTGTATCATTCCATACAAGTACTTGACCGTCATTAATAACTCCAATTGCAACATCGCTTAGATCTGATATAACTGCACTAGTAAGATCTGGAGTAGCAGCATCTGTCGGCACCCAATTTGAGCTAGTAACATCCCATGCTAGTACTTGTGTATCAGTTGGTGGTGTTGCCGATACATCAGCTAGATCACTTAGTTCAGTTGTTGTCCCGAGAACATCACCTGGTTGGAATTGACTAGCAGTGTCATTCCATACAAGTATTTGTCCGTCATTAATAACTCCAATACCAACATCGCTAAGATCTGATATAACTGCACTACTGAGATCTGGAGTAGCAGCATCTTGTGGTTCCCAATTAGAATTTACATCGTTCCACCCTAATACTTGGCTAGCAGTTGGTGCTGTTGCTGCTACATCCCCTAAATCATTTAAAGAATTACTTGCAAGATCAAGTAATCCTGTGTCAATAGCTGTACCGCCTACAGTGGCTCCGTCTCCTACAAATACTTTTTTAGTATCAGTAGTGTAAATAAGTTCCCCGATTTCTGGGGTAATTGTTAAACGCTCTGCGTTTGTTCCTCGTCTTAAGCGTAGTGCCATACTTTAACTCCTGGTGTAATACTTATCTACAAGTATTTATGCCTTTTCGAAGTTATTTTCTTTTCTTCATAAAGATGTTTGTTCGTTTTTGTATATCAAGTTTAACTTTTTTAGTGTCTAACCTAAAATCTACACTATCAATTTTATCACCATATTCTTCAAAAAAATCTTCAATAACTTCTTCTAAAGTTTTCTCCATTTGATTTCCTTTTCGGAGATCAACTTCCCAAACTTTTTTATCTTTAAATGTTACTCGTAAGGCTCTAAGGTACTCCATAGGAACAACTTTTACATCTATATCCTTGAGTACCTCAGGCCAATGCTGAACAACATCTTGGGGTAATTTTTGTTTAGGCACTACTCTTAATCTTGCGTTTCTTAGTCGGAGCAAGATCTTCAGCTTGCTCACGAAGTCTTTTCGCCTCTTTAAAGAGGGCGTCCGCTTGTGAACGATATTGAGCAGCAATGTCATCATCTGATAAAACTTTTTCAGATGTATCAATAACATCATCAATAGTTTCAGCTCTTGCTGGCTCGCCTAAGTCTCGAGTTCGAGGAGTGTCAGTATTACCTGGAGGTACTGTCAAGTCTTCAATACCTACACCCCGTTGATCGGCAATCATATTGTTTAGATCCGCTAATACAATTCTTGTACTATTATTAGGACACATTTCAATATCTTTTGTGGCCATTTTAACTAGCTTTCCTCTGCCATGGAATCGAGGCAACATGCGACTACCATCACGTAATACTGCACGATCCATTGCTTCTGCTAATTCATAAGATGTTTGTGCGCCGTTACTTTCAATTAATGCTATAACATCATCATGATCTTCTGGAGATAAATTCTCAGTTGGAAGAATTAAGCAGTTTTCAGGCTCATTAGGTAGAGTTCTAAAAACTACAGCGCACTTTCTTTGGTTACTTATGACACGACCAACGTGTTTAATATCAGCCACTAACTGCTGCCTCTACACCTGCTGTAGTAGCAGTGTCTTCTGCTGTTGCTGTAGCTTCTTCATTGGCCTGCTGGGTAGCCGCAATTGCTGCCAAAAAGTTTTCTAATTTAGTGTATGTACCACCGACTACAGTCATTTCGTTTGGCTTAAATGCGCCTCGCTGACTTGCTACGTCAATGATAGTTTTTAGTGCATTTAAATCTTGCACTGTAAGATCCACCGGAGGAGCAGTTTGTTCTGCTTGAGTCTCGGGTGTAGTTGTTGTTGCTTCAGACATTTAATATCTCCTTTGTAAATTATTTATAGATGTCGTTTCATTTATACTTTAAATGTGGACAAGCCAACATAAAGTAAGATAGTTCTTTTTTATTTTCAAAGCCTACTGTAATTTTAATCTCCATTTGCCTATTTTCTAATACTACATAGTTTTGATCTACATAGTATCTTCCTTTTAAATTACAATCTATCCATTTTGCTACTGAGTCAATTAGATTATACCGTTGTTGGAGATGCGTTGTCTCAAAAAACGTAGGCAAAAATTCAACTCTTCGATTACCAATAATATTTAATGGATTAGGGGGTTTAAGCAGCTTCATAATGGGTTGTAATACCAAAAGGTCCTTCTAAGTTTTTATCGTGATGTGAATGGATAATAAATACTGTTTCACAGTAATCTTCATCACCCCATGAATCCCATGCATACCCATCTGTAAACATAAGGAACTTCTTAGGTTGAATATCATGCTCTTTCATGTAAGTCCAATTAACCATAAAGTCAGTACCACCGCCGCCTTTAACTCTATATTCTTCTAAACGTTCACCGCCTGCTGCTGAAAAGTCTTCTTCATTATACACTTTAGTATCAAAACACCATAGTTTAATATTGTAATCTTTAAACTCGTCCATAATACCTTGTACTTCTCCTAAGAAGTCTGCTGCCTGATCATTACCAATTGATCCACTCATATCAATACTAATGCATAGATCAACTTGTTCGTCAAAATTCATACCTGGCAATATAGCAGCAGTGTGCCAGCCTTTGCGTGACGGCCGCTGGAATGTAAAATCATTGCGTATAGTGCTTTGAATTTGTTGACGTATAATTTCACGCCAATTCATTTTAGGTTCTGTGAACTCAGTTATCATACGTTCAATTTCACCAGGAACATTACCTGCCCCTGCACTTTGAGCAGCTTGTATCATACCCTCTTTAATTTCGTCTCGTATTTGTTTTAGTTCTTCTTTTGAATACGTAGGACGACTAGACTTGTTTTTTTCTTTTCCGTTTTTGCCCTGACTATTGCCTTCGTCGTTGCTTTCACCTTCCCAGTCGACATGCTCGTCTAACATTTCGCCAAGTTGCTTTATAAACTCTTCGCCGTTCTTTTTAGCAATTTCGTATATTTCATCATAAATTTCTTCTGATGTCCATGATTCATATTTAAAGTCTTGGAAGCAATCAATGAAACTAGGTTTAGTACCAATACGATCACGTACTAGTAAGTTATTTACTTTGTAATCTGCGGAAATATTATATATACGTGGTTCTCGATCTTCTCTACGAATAAGGTGATCAAAAACACAATGTAAAATTTCGTGTGCAATAACAAATTCAACTTCTTTGTTATTCATCTCGTTAAAGAATTGAGTGTTAAAGTATAAATTACGGCCATCTACGGCTGCTGTAGGACACCAATCGTCAGCACAAACAATTTTAAGACGTGTTGCCATGTTACCAAAAAAAGGATGACGCAGTAGTAACCCTACTCTTGCAACAATAATACGATCTAACACTTCGACACGCATTGCATCTAATGCTTCTGGAGTAATATCCGGATCAGGTGTCCAATGTTTAGTGCCTTCTAGATTGTATAGTACGTGATTAGCAAAGTCTAACATAGTATTATCCTTATTGTTTATACTTATTATATAACCATATTTACTAAAAGTCAAGAAGAAATGGGCAGTTTCCTACCCATTTCTCTTGTTTAAGCAGCTTGTGCAGCAGTAATATACTTGCCATAGCGCTCATGGAACTCGTCAAAGCACTCTACTTCATCTGGATCGATTGGAAGTGAGTATTGTGTAAGAGCAAGTTTGATGCCCATAACAACCAATTCAGTTTCAAAGTTATCCATTGAAAATCTTAGGAAGTTATTTACTTTTGCATCGAACTTTTTATCGCCATTATCACATGCTTCTTTGAGTTCGTAGCAGAGAGATACTGTCAAGGAATACATGGCACTGATTTCTTTGTTAGTAATCTTCTCTACTTTACCTTCCAAGATATCACTTGGATTAGGCATACTTGATGCAATCTTACGATGTGCCATAAACTTGACTGCAAGTCCTTCACCGACTGATCCTGCAACTAAATCTGTAGTTGTTACGTCATCTCCGTCTTCGTCATCTATTAATTCACTAACAAACGACCACGAACGAGGAGTTGCAAACGAACGACTCGGTGACTTAGGATCAAAGTCATACAAATCTTTTTTGCTAAACTGCAAATAACCTACAACGTCTTTGTGTAAACGATTATCAACAGCCCAATCAAACCAATCTGGAAAACTAACTGCAAGCTCTAAGTGAATAAAGCGGTTGGCCAACGGCGCTGGCATACGATATGTAACACCTTTGTCGGCGTCACGGTTGCCTGCCGCAACAATTAGTACATTGTCTGGCAGTACATAAGTACCTACACGACGATTAAGTACAAGTTGATACGCCGCCGCTTGTACAGCCGGTGCCGCAGAGTTCATTTCGTCTAGGAAAAGAACAATGTGATTAAATTGTTTAGCAAATTCTTCTGTAGGTAGTTCTACCGGCGGCGCCCACTTCATTGTATTATCATTTGAAGAGTAGTATGGCATGCCTTTAATGTCTGTAGGATCCCAAAGACTCAAACGAATGTCAATGAGATGTGAATTTTCCATGTTATCTGTAATCTGTCCAATTACTTCTGACTTACCAATGCCGGGAGGACCCCACAAAAAGATAGGACGTTTCTTTTTAAAAGCACGTAGAATGCTTTTCTTTGCGCCATTTGGAGAAACTGTTCTTGCAATTGATGTTTCCATCTTGTATTCCTTTATGTTAAGTTATCAGTGCCTAGTTTCTAACTATACATATATAATAACATCACTACAGGATATGTCAAGTGTTTTTTATTCTTTTTTATTCTTTTTTAGTGCTTTCATAATACCATACTTGCGAACATCGCCACTAAAAAGACTTAGTTCGAGTGCTTTCTTTTCGTTCGTTACGTGCATACTACGAGTACCTAAGTAATATGGACAATCAATAAATTGATCTAGCCATATAATTACTTGCGTAGTAAACTCAAAGTTAGCACTATACGGAACTTCATATGTTTTTAATTTTACTTTTTCAATTAAAAAATCAAATCCTGCATCAGTAAGGCGCAATCCGCCAGTTTTTTTCTCTCGATTGTTTTTCCACCATAGAGGCATATATTCTTTTACAGAAAGATCACTTACTGCTATATCAGCTTGCTTTAAAAATATTTTAGTATAGATTTCTTTTGTATTCATTCTTGAACTACTTTGCCGTGCGAAAGCATTACTACATTAAAATCTTCTGAATGAAACATTTCATTTAATTTTTGTGCTAAATTATGAGCATGACCGGGATTACTAAAGCTGACTTTTTTATATTTAGGACCAGGATAATTGGTTAATGCATTTGCACTTTTAAGATTAAATGGTTTATTTTTGTAAAACACTGCCCATATTGCTTCTGCATCAAGTATTTGTTCTACTTTGTATGTCTTTTTATCAACATATTCTAATAGTACCTTTGGTTTTGGTCGACTCATAGTGCGTGTCCTTTAGTTAACTACGCATATATTTATCTTTTTTTACCAGCTATTTCCGCCATCCATAGATATTTTTATTACTTCTTCATTATTCGACTTTTGAAGTAACTGTTCTAAGTCACCGTTTAGTCTTGCCATTACAATACCTAATGTAAATGCAAGGCTCTTTGCTTGCTCTGTAGTCATCTTTATTTCTTTTGCCTTACTTGCATCAGCAGTCTTAACTTGGTTAAGAAACTGCTGGATAGGCATTGTATTAATCGGCTGATTTGTTTGCATTAGATAGTTCCAATCTCATATGTAAATCGTTTTTAAACGGTCCTTTAAATTTATACCGTTGTATAGTAATTAGTTTCGGACAAAACGATTTAACCCATCCTTTTTCAAATTTAATAATATAATAACCTGCTGCATATAGACTTTTACTATTTGAACTTTTTGTAAATAAGGGGAGTTTTTGCTTTACATCCCATATTACATTATGCGGGGTTGTACTTGTAGGAAATTCATATGCAATATTATCAGTTTCAACAGCATCACTTATAGATTCAGACCAATTAATCTTGCCTCCAAGTGCATTATTAAGTTGTCTTTGATTGATATACATATGTGTGCCAGTATTACACGAATACAAATACTGATCTTCTGAAACACTTAATGTTCCAACCTTGTTACCATTTTGTTCTATAATCCAAAATTTATCTTTTAATATAGCTTTTGCTTTTATCATTTAGGATACCTCGCTTGTAGTGGTTCTGCGAAAAGGTTAGCTTGATCTGCAACTCTTTGCATATCCCATTTCGCACAAAATTTCATAAGACGTAAACCTACTTGTGATATTGTCTTAGGTTCAACATCACTAATAGTAGTATTAATTATCTCTCTAATATCTGCAGGTTGTGCAGTTAAATCGCATAGGGTAACATTACGATTGTAATCATCTAGTACACGATGCTCTTCGCCTTCGTGATCTACCCAACGTTGTAACATCATGTTATTCCAATTAAAGCCTTTTGTCTCTTTATCAGCAAACGCTTCAATAAGACCTACCTTGTTTTTAGTGCCTTTTTTACGCACACCTGGATATGCACTAAACACGTTGTCACTAGTGTCGCCACGCATACACTTCTCAAACAACATAAAGGCAGGCTCGGGTACAGCCTTTGGCTCTTTTGTCTTTTTGTCAATTACTTCTTTACCGTTATCGTCAAAGTAACCTTCGTGTGTAATAGTTGTGTTACTAATGCCGTTGTATTGCTTTACATTGGGTGCAATAAGTTGTGCAAAGTCACCATCTGTACTAACAATAATATGATTATCATTAGGATGATTCTGTACCCAGCCAGCAATATAGTCGTCAGCTTCTAGAACAGGGTTTTGTAGTACAGTACAATTCGTTTTGTCAGCAATAAAGTCTTTAAACTCGTCAAATATTTCAAAGAATACTTTATCTTCTTCTGCTTGTGTAGGAGTAAGTGCATCGCGAGCTACTTGTCTGTTGCGCTTGTAAGGTTCGTAATAGTCCTTGCGCCAGCTACGTCCTTCTAAGCAGAAAACAACATGATCTGCGTTGAAGTCACGCCATGCTTTCTTAACACTGTTAAGTGTAATATGCAGTGCCATACCAACCTTAGTGTCGATATCGCCACGTACTACGTGCCTTGCACGAAAAAACGTGTTAAGTGTGTCTACTAAAATATAAGTTGCCATTGTATTACCTAAACTGTTGCTAACTATATACGATTATATACGATTTTATACGATTTGTCAAGGATAAAATGTGTTAAAAGATATAACATTACGCATTTTGGTAGAATTAATAGTAGTTTCATGATCCATCCAGCTTGGAAATATATAGAGCATGTAGTTAATACATGGTAATTCTTGTGTGTATTCATTCCATTTTGTAACTTCTTTGTGTATTTCTGCCATTCTATATGGCCTAATTGGGCTATGTACTACTAACGGTACACTATCATCGTCGCAATCAAAGTAAAACGCACCACTTACAACACTGCCTTCATGTCTATGTAGTATTGTTCTACCTTCTTCTCCCATTTGATTAGTCCAAGATCCTTTTATAACAATATCTTGTAACCCTGATACAGTTGCATACTCTGCTACACATTGTGAAAATGCCTCATTAAGCCAAGGAAAGTCATGTAAAAAATTAAGATTGTTTGTGTAAGAACTCTTTCCTTTGTGCTGTAGTGCATGGGGAGTATGACCGGGATTATTTTCACTTAACTCAAGCATATGTTCGTCACTAAATTCTTTACTTAGATCAAACTGCATTACTAAACTTGGAAATAAACTATATGCTGTTGCTTCTATTGTCATGATACTTCTGATTTACCTTTATCGATAGGTACAACATTAATGTATCCTGCACCTCTATCAGTCTCTAATCCTTCTTCTTCCAGCATTTGATACACAATAGTACGGAACCATGCATCAACTATCTGTTCATTCGTTTCACCTGAATAACCTGCATCTAGTAGTTGCTCAATAAATTCGTTATTCCAGTCAATTTCAAAAAATCCATTTCGAATGTTTTCAGGATTGATTTGAGTATCTAGTACAGCTACCCAAGGTTTGCCTGCTTTAGTAGCAGCTTCTTTCTCTGCATCAAGAGCCGACCGCCTAATTTCTTCAGTCGTAGGTTCTTTAGCATCTTTTACTATCTTGGGTTGTATACCTATTGCTTTCTTTACTTTGTTCCAGTCCATTACCATCCTGCCTTTCTAATTCTATCTTCATTAATAGGTGCTTTCATAGCTTTCTCATGCTGTTCATTTTTATATTTAAGTTCCCCACGCATTTCCGAAGAGTGAAATGTGTAGT
>Ga0209716_1001475_pt1 | contig 17615 bp, 23 predicted proteins | sample COGITO_mtgs_1205_FD_184811 | JGI IMG/M metagenome (GOLD analysis project Ga0209716, IMG submission 184811) | Pelagic marine microbial communities from North Sea - COGITO_mtgs_120531 (SPAdes) (version 2) | ecosystem: Environmental > Aquatic > Marine > Epipelagic ...
TGTAGTCGTCCTGTCCTTCTTCGCCCAAGTCTGTAATACGCAATGTGTCTACATCAAACTCCAAATCAATCTTACTGTTAACACCACTACTACTACGTGTTTTCATAAGCTGGATTTGATAGCGTCCACGTTCACGCATTGCTCTACTAGTAAAGATACCAATCAAGTTATCTGCTGTATTGATCTTACTAATACCACCCGAGATGTGCGAGTGATCAAACTCAATCTCTTCCACACTGCTTCTGTTCAACTGCGATGCTGTAACAAAGATAGTGTTTAACTCCATAGCCAAGTTGCGTAGTTCTTCACTTACGTATTTGTCTTTGACAAACAAGTTTTCTGCACTAATCTTTTGTCCGATTGGATGCATGAGATCCAAGTAATCAATCAGCAGTACATCAATCTTCTTGCCTGTTTTAATCTCATACTCTTTCAAGTAAGCTCTAACATCGTTTGCGTTCTTGCCTGTGGGCATGTACTTGACTTGGAATGCACCACTCTTCTTGCCAATGATGCGTACTTTCATTTCAACATCGTCAATGCTTTTAAACACATCTCGACTTGGAATCTCGGTTGTCATACTGTCTACACGCATACTCACCAATGCTTCACTAAGCTCAAATGTCAAGTACATAACGTTGAGTCCTTGCAAACACCAGTTCACACCCAAGTTAGCCATAAACAAACTCTTACCCGAACCCGAACCACCTGCAAAGATATTAAGCTCGCCTCTGTTGAATCCACCAAACAGTTTCTTGTCCAGTGTAGGCCAGCCTGTTGAGATCTGTCCGTTCTTGTCTTTGATGCTTTCAAGTCTACCTCTAGGGTCAGCAAAATAGTCTGTACCCAAGTCTTTTTGCAAGCCAATCTGCACAGCCTTCTTAACCAGTTCTTCCACAGGGCCATACTCACCATTCTCAAGCAAGTCTGCACTCTTGAGAATAGCTGCTTCTAGTGCCTTGTGTCTTGAAAATGTTTCAAACTCTTGTAGCAACCAGTCGTAGTGATTCTCTTGTAAGTCGCCCGGGTGTTTCAGGTCAGTTTGTGTAGCTGCATTGATCATATCAAACGTGGGCAATGCATTGTGTTCATCAACATATTGCTTGATAAACTTGGCAGGTTCTACCAAGCGTCTATCAAATGCATCCGGATCAAACACACCTTGGCAACGCACAAAGCTCTGTGCATCTGTTAAAAACATTTCAAGATATACTTTTTGTATATCATAACCATAATCTGTGTTTTGTCTAGTTGCCATTCTTTGCTTCCGTTATATGAGATTGTGCTTTTACTTGTCCACATGTCCTACAGTATCTTATTATAACACAAAACTTGTGATTGTCAAACTCTATTATTTGTTTGTGTTCTGATTGTATTACGTTGTTGCAGCAACCATGCATTAATACCAGCCCATCAACATTCTTGTTTCCTCAGGCACCATTTCAACACTGAATGGAGGATCAAATACCAGTTCACGCTTTACAGTTTCCACACCATCGAGTGCTGCTGTTGCTTCTTCAATACCTTCACAAATCTCATCTGCAAAAGGACACATCATGCTAGTAAGTGTGTGTTTGATATGAACGTGTGTGTCTTCGCAGTTGACTTCATAAATCAATCCAAGATCCTGTACACTTAGGCTTACTTCTGGATCGTATACTTCTCTTAGTGCTTCTCTTACTGCTTCTTCTGTGATCATGTGTATACCTTTACTCCGTAATGTTTTTCAAACTCTTGTGCTTCTTCTACTGTGTTTACAATAGGTTTACCTTTTATATTCAAACTTGTGTTTAGCAGTATAGGACACCCTGTCTCTTCGTACCAACGCTCTAGCAGTTTTCTAAAGCCCACGCTTTCCTTTGCAGAAACTGTCTGTACCCTACTGGTGCCGTCCCCGTGGACGATTGCAGGTAGTCCAGGATCCGTGCAAGTTGCAGTGTATTGCATGAAGGGGCTGACATATCCGTCGAAATAGGTAGAGGCATGTTCGGCGAGGACCGCTGGAGCAAAGGGTCTAAACTTCTGTCTACGTTTGATTTCGTTGACTCTATCCTTGATGTGTTCTCCTCTAGGGTCTGCAAGTAAGGAGCGATTACCAAAAGCTCTGGGCCCAAACTCTGCTCTACCGTTGGCCACGCCACAAATACCAGTAGTAAGCAACTCATGTAGTACTTCTTCAACGGGATATTCTCCTTCAATGTTGTAGCCTGTGTACATATGCGGCATAGGCAGTGGTTGTTTTTTGTGTGCTAGTACAGCACCTATAGCACTTCCTGCATCACCCGGGTTGGGCATGATGTACATGTTGTTCCAATCACTCTTGATACTGCCATTAGCACTACAGTTTAGCGCACACCCTCCCATCAATACTAGGTTACCCGATGGCGATTTCCACCTAGCCCAGTTGCTGATATACTTGAGTAGGTATGAGTAAACTGCTTGGGTAGCAGCAGCTATGTCAAACATGTCTTGTTCTGTAGTAAGATCTGGTCTCCACCAGCTGCACCCTCGGTGCAAGTTGTGCTTGAGTTTAACTGTGGGCTTGTTAAAGAAGATCTGTTTGAAGCTATCGTCATCAATAGGGTGGAAAAAGTCATGCAGTATATCGTTGAACAACCTAAGAGGGTCGCCATATGCTGCCATACCCATAAGGATATATTCGTCTTCTTGCGGCTTTAGTCCTATTCTTTGCGTGAGGGCCGAGTACCATAGTCCCACGGAATGTGGGTACCCCTGTGAATAGATTCTTTTGAGTACGTTTTCGTCTCCGTTCCAGATGGTAAGAGATTCAAATTCTCCAATACTATCAATACAAACAACAGTGGCTTCTCTAAAAGGCGAAGTATAAAAACCGGCAGCAGCATGGGCAAGGTGATGATCAGTATAGCGAATAGGAGCAGATATATCATACTGTCGAAGATAACGATTGATATTGTTTTCCCTAAAGTTGAACCCTTGTCCTGCTCGAAGCTGTCTAAGAGTTTTTCTAAAGGGTCTTTCGTACCAAATAACTTCATCAGGCTCTCCCCATTGACGTGCATAGTTGACTATCTCTTTATTGAGATGTGCATCGTTCTTAACACCACTAAAGCGTTCAGTATGACTAGCAAACTCTAACCCGTCATCTGTAAACACTGCTAGTGCTGCGTCATGACTATTAGCACTGATACCCCAAGTAATCATAGTAGCTGTAATACCTCTTGTACGCCATTAGCTACATTCTTTTGCCAAGTATCTGCTTGGTGTGGTGTGCCTACATAATCAGTTATGTATTTATAACAAGTAAACTGTACATTCATACGTTTGCATACAAGTGCAATAGCATAGGCTTCCATATCAACTACATCTATTTTATTTTCCAACAACCAAGGTCCAAGTTCATGTACAAACTGATCTCCTGTGCCTAGTGTAAGACTAGGTGTCATATCAGGTGAGAAGTCCAAGTAAGGCAATCCTGCTTCAAATGGAGTAACACCTCTTGGTGCTTGTGGTTCGGCATTCATATCACGCTGTACAAACTTGGTAATACGGTGTATGCCTTTTAACTCCGCTTGACAACTTCCAACTGTGCCATAGTTGTATACTTCAGGATGGAAGCCTAGGCTGTGTGCTTCTGCAATAGCTTGTGTAGCTGCAAATGCTGCATTTACTTTGCCTACACCTGTGTACACCACTTTGTAATCGTTGGGCGCCTGTTTGTAAGGCAGTTCTGCTTCAAGTGCAACTAATAATATACGATATCTCATTTGTAAATAAACGGGTCCTTCTTGCGTAGTTCTTTCAAACGTTTTCTAAAACGTATTTCATCTTTGATACGTGTGTAAGGCCATATGATAATGTCCCAAATCTTTTTTAAGTAAACCATTTCTTTGCTCTCAATCTAATCTTTAATGTGCTGCTTTCAGCGGCGTTTGCTATACTGTATAATGTATATAGTCTTCCATAGCGTTGTACAGCATCGCCGATGTCGTTTATGTCTGTATCCCAGTTAGGCAAACTAACCTGCCATCCTAGTTCAATAGCTTGTTCAACTAGTTTGCTACCTGCTTTATCTCTGTCTGGAACTACAATAACATCTTTATTTAATCTATTAATCAGCAACGCTTGTGCATCATTGACTTCACTACCGCCTAACGCACACCCATCGACATGCAGTGCATCTACTTGTCCTTCGCATACAATAGCAAATACCTTGTTGTAACCTTGTTCGTCTAGACCATAAACAAATCCAGGTTGTACTTCCATAAGGTACTTGGGCTTTTTATCTACTGCAATAGTTCTAGCAGTCCAACCTACAATACGTTTCTCGTAGTAGAATGGAATAATAAGTCTATCACGATATGCTAGACTAGGGCTCCAATAGTAGTCAGTATCGTCCAAGTTCAAGTTGCGAGCAGCCATGTATTCTAGTACAGCCATGCTGAACTTATTAAAGTCTTTTATATCTGTAATCTTTACAGCATCAGGCGGCAGTGGCACTGTTTCAAATGTAGGCAGTTCTACTTTACGCTCTGCTACTTCAACACCTTCGTTTATACGCATGACATCGAACGTGAGCTTAGTTATTGCATCATCACTACAACCCAGCCACTGTAGCAGCTTACGTAGCTTGTATGATACCGGTCTACCTGGTTGCCAACTAGCTTTGTATCCACAGTTAAAGCAATGATAACTTACTGTATCGCCTTCACTAATAAGACCGCCGCGGCCACGTTTGTCTGCACTATCGCCATTATGATGACAGCAAGGTGCATTGAAGCTGGTCCAACCACTAGGAGTAGTTTTGCGTTTGCCAGGCAGGTGCGTTGTAATGACATCAGATACAATACTCATACTACTATTATAGCACCAGTATCCAGTTTGTCAATCAGTTTCTAACAAGTATTTTTGAAATCTTATCTGTTGGATCTGTTTCGGTATAAAAACGCAAGTGACTAAACACACCGTTGAAGTTTACAGGAGTTGGTTCTGTTTCAGTTCCGTCTAGTGTTACTGTAGTAATATTTGCCCATGTTGTATTCAATGTTACTTGATTTTCCAATGTACCCTGTACTACAATATCTCCAGCAAACTCATTTGTGTATAATGCTGCTGTATGCAATGCAATATTGCCATTAAGTCCTGGCTGTGCATCCAAACTCTCAGTACTCCAGTCAGTTGGCGATTTTTGATCGCTTACAAAACCAGTTATGCTGTAAGTATCTAATGGCCCTGGAAATGCAAAACCGTCAATAAACATAGTTCCTTTTGCTTCAAAATGTGCTTCACTGTATGTCAGTGTTTTGGCGCCAGTAGAATCCACAAGATAGATTGCATATTTGGCATACTGTTGTTTTAGATTTAATAAATCGTTTTCAGTTACATTTACAGTAAATACACCCTTTTGTGTATTTGTTTGAAATGTAATACTAGTACCAGCTGGAACAGCAGCAGACGAACTTTTGTTTAGTGTTACTGTATTTCCTGCTATTGCACTTACTAAAGTATTGCGTTTGATATACGTTCCTGTAACAGTCTGACCAACTGCAATGCCACTTGTACTACTAAATTCAAGTGTTGTGTCTGCTGCACTTTCAGCTGCGGTTGTAGTTTTAGATACTACATCATCTAATACCGTTCCATCATGTTCAACAACTAAGTTATTATTTTCATCAAACACCATAAACTTGGGTGTATATCCTTGCAAGCTGACTGGCTTTTGATCATGATTTTTAACTTCGAAATGTAGTAAGTTGTCTATGCCTCGATAAACGTTTAGGGTTTTTTGATACACTGGTCTATACTCCGTTATGAATCCTGCCAGATTGGCAACGATGGTAACTTGGTTCTTTGCTAAATATCTATAAGTTTTCTGCATCGGCGGGACCTTTTTTATATAAGTATTTATGGTATGTTATTAAAAGATATAGAACAAAAATTTCCTTTTTTAAGTGTAGTAGCATACGGCGGCAATGAATACGTAGGGATTATTGTCAACCAAGATGTAACAGTAACAACCATGTATCTATACACCAAACTTAAAACGCCTGCACATAAAGAGCTATTAATCGAACTTGGTGAAATATGGTGGTGGGAATCTAATCGAATGATTCCTATTAATATTTTCTTACGTAAAGAGATACAGGATATAGGCTATAGTTTAATGACTATGAATACAAAGGATGTTAAGGTTATTGTTGGACCTTGCGTAAACTTAAACAATCTAACTATAAAACGTATTAAACGCAAAAGCGTTCAAGTTATGCGGAAGCCTGCTCGTTAAGTTGTTCGCATAGTAAATTCATATGTACCACACACGCCATAGCATATGAAATAGCATGTGCTTTCTTAAAATAGTATGCGCCGTCAGTGGGCTTGTTCCATACTTCTTCGTTTATCGTTTGCCAAGTTTCGCTGGCAAGATGGCGTTTCGCAGGCCGTATCATTGCCAGCACTGCTGCTAACTGCTCCACCGACTGCGGCTTTAATTGTTTTAACAACTCGCTGTGCCCGTTTAGATGAAATACCTGATCTGAAAATTCTTTGTGTTCCAAAAGTTGCCATAGTGGTTGTGTGTCCATTAATCTGTTTAAATGTTCTTCGTTTGTGACATTATTGTATATGCTCACGTTAAGAAAGTCAAGTTTGAAGTAGCCTCTGTCTTCTGCTGTCTTGTAATCAATAGTGCTCAAGTTGTCAATAGGATTGTGCGGACACTCGGTTACATATACACCAGTGTTGTGCTTTTTATTTGTGTCTAGTTTTGCCACACGGTGTTGTATCTTGTTTAAGATAATGTTTCTGTCAGCAAAGTCTATATCAATATCAGGCAAGTTTGCCTTCCTTTCTCATTTGTTTTCTAATCTTTGTTGCACTAATGTCATGTATGTCTTTGCCCAAGTCATGTTCAGTAAATGAATATCCTACATTGCGTCCATAACTAATATCTATAATGTTTGGTACTTTTGCTATTTCATATTCTTTGTGCAAGGTATATCCAGCTTGTTTTAATCCTGCAATAATATTGTCTCTAACTACATAGTAATCAAATGGATTGTCATCTTGACCAGGTCCTGCATCTTCGCCTTGAACATCTCTGCACATAATAATAACTTGACCTGTTTTTTCCATTGCACGTTTGAATAGTTCAGTATGACCATCGTGCCAAGGTTGCCACCTACCTAACATTTGTACTGTAGGTGCCTTCCAATCAAACATTGTTAATATTCATCCAACGTTCTACTACTGGCATCAGTTGTTCATGTGCGTTGTCAAACCATTTTTCAACATGATAATCAACGTTGTTTGGTTTCTCAAATAATGCGTTTGTATCTTCAAAGCGTCCTTCTTTGATAGTATCCATCCACACTGTGTAGTCTGGATTAAGTTCTAAACGTGTAAGATGTGTTGGACAAACAAAGTCAACAACAGCAATTTTACCTGCTTTGACAACGCCGTCTGCTAGATATTTCATTCTCGATGCTTGGCGATTACGTCCCAACAATGTAAAGTCCCAATCGTTGTATTCTTTTCTTACTTGGTCGGCGTTGATGTGTACACCGTTTATTAAATCAGCAAATGGCTTTGCTAGTGTTGTCTTGCCGCTACCTGGCAATCCAAATATCAATATCTTCATAGCTTGGCTTCCTTAACAACCTGTCTTACTAGATCTACATCTCGTGGGTTGCGTTTAAATCGCATTGCCCAATGACTTGGTTCTAGTACTGTACTTAACATAGTTAACTGCTCGTCGTTAAAGTTATTTAGTGCAGTCTTGCCTGTTTTACAGTTCAATACCAGCCATGGAGATATTTTACCGTCTCTAATATCCCAAGTAATTCTATTTGTACTTGCATGTTCAAAATAATGATTGTACAAACTATTATTTTCTTTTGCCCAGTTTACCATAGTATCAATACTACGTTCTAGTGCAGTTTGCACACCTTCTTTGCGAATAAGTTCGTTGGCATATTTTTCATACATTTCTTCTCTACACCAATGATCAAGTTTTACATTACTAGTAACAACATAGTCAATATACTTGTCAGGATACAACGGTCTTACATTATTAACAAAACTTCCAAACTTAACAAATGCATTATAGAAACTACTCTTTACAAACTCGCCATACGTTTTTTCTTTCTTATTACCTGCACTTAATATATAAAATCTTTGAAATGCGTAAAATCCAATAGTTACTCGCTTTTCATCTTTTTGTAGCCAACGTCTTTTAGGCTCACACATATGGGCAATAAGAGTACTTTCTTTTGAATAGCTCTTATTACAGTATTCACATGTGTGCTTAGATGTCAACTTTTTCGTATCCGTGATCGTTTGCAAGTTGCTTGATTTCTTTTTTTGTAGATATTCTAGCAAGAGTTTCAACCTCATCAAGTTTCATATTAGGATATATTTGCGATAATAGTTTTACTGCTTTACTACTATCGTCTTTCTTTTTCTTAAGTCCTATCCAAGGATGGAACTGTTGTTTTCCTGTATTACCTGCTACACACAACAACTGCCATTGCAGTTTGATATGATTGGTACCACCTAGTACATTCCAGTTTTTGTTGTAGTATTCGTTGACTTTGAATACTGCTAGTGCAGTTTTTTCGTAGTTGCCTTTAACACTGCTGATGTATCTATTGAGATTCCAAAGGTCGCCTTTGATATCTTTTTTGCCGACATCACTAGCAGCATCGTATAACTCTTTCATGTTGTTATCGATTGCTGGTATTAATACTTTAAACAAGTCCAGTTCTTTATTTGGCATCTTTCGGTTTCTTTGCTGCTGGTTTCTTTTTCTTGCCCCAAGTATATACAATATCGTCTTGTTCAGTTCTTGCTCCAGGAGGACATACTTCTATTTTGTTTCCTTTGGATAACCATTCATCTATTGCTTTTTGATCTTTTTTAGTTATTTCGTATCTCATTTTTAATGTGCCAATCTTTTAGATCTTGGGGTGAATTTATTTCAATGCCGTCGAACTCAACTTCAACAACACCAATCCTAATACTATTTTGTATCCAACGCAGTTGCTCAAGTTGTTCTAGTGTTTCTTCTGTATACTTGGTGCTTGCATTGTACATTGCCTTTACTTCTCTGTTGTATCCGTAAATACCTAAGTGATGATCTCCGTATGGCAAACTAGCTCTTAAGAACCAATGTGCCCTACCTCTATTGTGTATCATTTTAACACAGTTTGGATCATTTCGCAAGTTAAAATCCATTGGTGTGTATGCAGTTGCTACATCGCTGCGTTGTAGTTCTGCTTCAACTTTACGAATGATATCTTCGGTAATATCGGGCATGTCGCCCTGTACGTTGATGTATCTATCGTATTGTAACACTTCGTCGATGACTTGCATACAGCGTTCAGTGCCGTTGTCTGCTTCAGTAGTCATTAAGCATCTATTGCCTCCCAAGTGGTTGTAAACTTCTTGATGGTCTGTTAGTACATATGTATCAAGACCTGTGGCAGCGCACTTATTGTAAACGTGTTCTACAAGTGGCACACCATTTAGTTTTTCCATCATCTTACCAGGAAAGCGTGTGCTTGCATACCGTGCAGGTATTAGTATTGCTGTTGTCATAACCAACTCCATCTATTTGCTGCGTCACTGACTACTTTGATTTGTTTTATTATATCTTCAAAATCTTCTAAGCGTAACATGTTAGGACCATCGCTGGGTGCGTTGTCTGGATCAGCATGTACTTCTAGGAAGAAGTTGTTAACACCCACAGCAGCGGCAGCACGAGCAAGACCTGCAACGTTGTTACGATTACCGCCAGACGAAGTGCCGAGTCCGCCAGGCTGCTGGCACGAGTGGGTCGCATCAAATACAATCGGTACATCCAAGTTATTAAGCATGTACTGAATGCCATTAAAATCAACCACAAGATTATTATAACCAAAACTTGTTCCTCTCTCTGTAATCCATACTTCTTTTTCTTCCGGACATTTACTTAGTATTCCGGCTACATCCCAGGGTGCAAGAAACTGTCCTTTTTTAATATTAACAATCTTATCTGTGCGACATGCTTCTTTAATTAAATCAGTTTGTCTACAAAGAAACGCAGGTATTTGTAATACATCTACACAGTCATTGTATGCTTCTTTGATTGAATAGATCTGATTCACAGTATGCACATCTGTTAAAGTTTTAACATTGTGCGTTTCTTTGATTGTTTTAAAATCATGCATTGTTGGATCTAACCCAACACCTCGTTTGCCATTAGCACTTGTACGATTTGCTTTGTCAAAACTTGCTTTGAAGTAATATTCAATGCCATGTCTGTCGCACACACGTTTGCATTCTTTTGCAATCTCTGCGCTTTGCGCTAGTGATTCGTGCTGACACGGTCCTGCTATAATTCTCATAATCAATCCTTGCTACTATCCTTAACAGTATAGTACATTACAAGCAATCTGTCAAGTTGTTTTTTTAATGCAGGATTAGAATCAGCTGTAAGTTGCATGTCTCTCCATTCGTCATATCCAAACAACGATCCTTGGGCACGAGATACTGCTGTTGCATCGCCACCAATAATCCAGCGTTCAATCTCAGGCCTGTCACGATAACGAGCGTACACAACACCGTCTGCTCGCTCGTATATCAATGCTTCGCCTGGAATCATCTTACCCAACAGATGTTCCACTTGTACGACGAACAATGTCATCGTGATTGAATTCTGCCCAGTATAGTTCAAACGCTACACCATCTTCTAGTCCTTCAAACTGGTGTATCTTACCAGGCTTAACTTGTGTAAAGTCGCCTGCATTAAGAATAGTTTCGTCAACTAATCCTTGATCGTCTTGCCATACACGTACAAGCATTTGTCCTGACTCTACATAAAAGCCATTCCATTTAAACTGGTGCTCGTGTTCGCTACACTTGTAACCTTTGTTAAATTCAATACGGTGGAACTCTAGTGCTCCGTTAGCGTGGATCAACTCTGTGTTGCCCCAAATCTTTCCTGCTTTAATTCCCATTATGTTATATACTCCTTTAACATTTCTATTGCATCATTAAAATCTAATACTGTTTCTGTATCCTTGTATACTAATACAAAACACAATGTATGTCTATCTTCGTCACTATCATTGTATGTTCTGTGTAGTTGTCCTACATTACATAAACTTGCTTTGTGTGTGGTTGCTCTACCTATTTTTGTACAAGTTTTCATACTTGCTGTTAGTATATGGTCTTTTAGTTTTTGTTCTTTATCAGGCGGGATTGGAGGTACATTTACAGGATTAGTACTTGTAAACCATTCAATGCCACTGTCTTTGCCGCCTCGACTAATGTTTAGCTTTGTGTGATTTGATAGCCATGAATAATCACTATGCAGAACACCGTAATGATTCCTATGTGTGAAAAAACTTTCTACGTGTATAATACCTATACCTGCATTATTTAAAAAGTCAATCAACGGTTGATTATTTGGTTTCCAGTCTTCGTCCTCAAAGATAACATTTTGGAACGCTTTATTATCTTTGTCAAATGTAAACAACTCATCACTGGGCCATTTTATTTCGAAAAGAAGATCTATATATCTATGTACGTCTATTTTATATACTCCTTAAATATATCCATTGCCTCATGCCAACTAACATACTGTTCTGTTTCAATATCCCAAACTGGTTGAAAGCATACTGTCCATCTTGGCTGATTGCCAGGGTTTATTGTACCATGTAATACACCTGTATTTACTAGACTTGGTTTGTTTGTATTAGCTCTATGTAATACTGTACAATCTTTTGGTGCTGCTGTAAGCACAGTTATTTCGTCGTTGTATATTACACTTTGATCTCCGTCAGTGTTCACACCAGTTTTAACTGTGTACTCAAATGTTTTATCTGCTTTGTACCATATTATTTCGCCGTCTTCTGGTCCCCACGTTTGATTGATTTTTATAAAGTCAGTTTCGTAATGATAAAAGTCTGTGTGTATTGGTACTTTGCCTCCGTTTGGAGGAGTATAAAAACATTCAATCATTAGCAGCTTCATGTCAAACTGTGCTAAAAAATCCACCATATTTTGATCGTAGTGATTGGGCAAATGCTGTTGCATTACAGTTTTTTGGTTAGTATTAAATAGATCTGGTTTTTTTATTTCAAACGGTAGATCTATATATCTATGATATCTGTTATAAAAGTTTTCCAAAATCTATTATCTCACACTGTCTACTTATATCCTTAACAAAAAATGCACATAGAGGATTTTCTCCTTCTGTAATCGGAACACTTAGTAGTTGTCCATTTTTCATTTTAGGAAAATACCATTTAACATCGTTGTAGAAATTTACTATTTCGATGCTGCCAAATCCTGGTTGGTAACTTGTTAGTGGATTGAACAAAAATGATTCAAATCCACGTTCATTTAAACTTGTAATCGGCAATACTTCTAAATCACTGCCTGCATGACTGCAACCCACAGCAATACACCAATCTAGCGGCATAGTAACCTGATGACCATTGATTTCAATAACTGCTGCTGGACTATTAAAACTTTCTAAAAAGATCAATGGTACATAAAAGAAATCAGGATCTTGTGGACTACTATTATCTAGCACACTAAATCTCATAGTGTCGTCTACTTCTTCTGGTAAACTATTTAAGTTAAAACTTTTATTTTCTAATGTAAGTATATTCATTTATTCCAATCTACTTTCTCTATTGTAAATGGATACTCTGCTTCTTTGTAAAACTTTTTACGTTGAGTTAGATGTCGCTTCGCAAACTTACATGTTGATGTAAGATCCCATATTTGAACGAAGTCTTTGTCTTTTGCTATTCTTACACCTCTACCAATACTTTGAATAACACGAACAAAAGACTTGCCAGGCTCAAGAAGAACAAGATTGAAGATCCTCGGTATATTAAGTCCAACAGCGGCAACCCCGTAGGTTGCAATAATGACTTCATTAGTCCCTTCACGAATCGTATCATATGTTTCTTTTCTATCTTTGTTTTTAACGGCACCGCTTACAAATGTGCTGCCTGGTATTAGTTCTGCTAGTGCTTCTCCTGCACTAATTCTATCTACTAGTATAAGTGTGTTGCCTGAGTCTTTTACTGTGTTTAATAGTTTGCCTATGTATTCTAATCTTGCTGTATTTGTTGTTAAATATTTTAATTCTTCTTGATAGCCTGCATGTGCTACTGTGTCTATTAGTTGTACTACATTAACATGACACTGTGATAACACACCTTTGTCTTGTAATTCTTTTGCACTAATATTACCAATCACAGGCCCTAGACTAGCATGAATACTTTCAAACTCAAACTTTTCTTTAGGCACTGTACCAGTTAATCCCCAACGTATGGGTGCATTACGTAGGTTGCGAGTGAGCAGGTTCTTGAGGACTTCTGCTTTGGCTTGGTGTACTTCGTCGACAATAATAGTGCTTACACCTTCTAGGAACTCTGCAAGTGATAACACTGCTGAGCCATCTTTATGCTTCTTGTCAAGAATATTCAAACTCTGCCAAGTGCAAATAGTGTGAGTCTTACCTAACATCTTTCTGTCGCCGAAGTACACCCCTACATCCAAGCCGCAGTTAATATAGTCCTCTTCTGTTTGTTCTACTAACGACTTGTTAGGAACAATCACAAGACTTCTACCATACGGCTCAGTTATGTGTGACAGCGTTGCTGTAGTAATAGTTTTGCCTGCGCCAGTAGCAATCTGTTGCAAGCTCTGTGGATTTTCTAAAAAGTTATTAATAGCTTCTACTTGGTAGTCGCGTAGAATAATATCTTCGCCTTCTGCTGGATGACCTTCGGGCCATTGTACACCTTGGTCGGCCCAATATCGTTCTGTTACTGGAGTAAAGTTTAACTGTATTGGATGTCGTTTATCCTCAATGTCAACAATCTGTACACGATTTTTAGAAAGTACTTCTTGTACAACATCAAGATGATTAACATACCCAGTGCCGCCGATACCAAAAAAAGCAACTTTGCCGTCCCAACGTCCGAGTTTATACTGTGGCATGTGTTTTGCATATGGTACTTCAAACTTTAATGCATTAGACAGTTTGCGTCTAACGTCTACATCAAGTCCTTCTAACTTTATGTTTACTTCATCTTCGATTATCAGTTTACAACTTGCCACTGGCATAACTCCTAAAAAGACCTACATGATTATCATTATATATAATGCAGTCGCAGTTTATATCTACATAAGACCTTACATTATTATGTGAGCGTATGCTAGATTTACTTAAACAACAAATAGGTAAAAAACTAGAACTTAATAAAGGCTTAGGTAGTTTATTCTTTTTAATATACACTATTTTTGTGTTGTTGTCAACCCAATTATTTAACCTTTGATTTTTTACATATGCATTTAACTCTAAGTTTTTTGTATCGTTTGAATCTACTCTAAACATAACCGATTGCAAACTATCATCAACGTATGGTAAAAATGCTTGATGTATTTCAATAAGTTGTTGATAACAATCATCTTCGTCAACTGTAACAATCAACGGAAACCGATTGAGTACATTAATACTATTTGCAATATCGCTCATTGTCCATGTTTGAGGGTCTGCTGGCACAGACGAACTTGTTCTATAAGCAATCATTTTGGTTAAGTCTAGAGAATCAATGTTATCATTTGAATAGCCATATCTCAATGAACGATCAGCTTGTTGTAAAGGTGTTAGACTTTTTATGTATTCACGTTCTGTTGTATCCATTCTGTTTAATACATTTTCAAATGACGAACTATATTTTGATTTATCATTTAATATATTTTTAACTTTGTTAACATATTCAACTATTATTTCATCAGTTTTAAAATTACGTGTTTCTAATGCGTTGAGTATTTTAAACGCATTAGTTGGTGTTAGTTTATAAAAGTGTTCATGCGATCCGCGAACATGAAAATATTCTCGATTTGGTATATTTAAACTTTGTATTTTTACTATATCTTTTTTATTAAACGGAAATCTCACCTTGATCCATGTAGAATCTTTCGCACCAACGCCGAGGGTGGCCGTATTGTGGCCATCAATAATAATAATATATTTTTCTCTGTTAATAGATCTCAACGGCATACGTGTTGGTATATCTTCTATAGAAATATTATCCAACTCTGATTCAAATGGTTTTAGCTTTTCTAAAACCAATGCATATTGTCTATCAGTTAATGCAACATCTTTTTGGGTTTGTTGACATATACTTTCTAAAATAGCACGAGCAGGCGTTTCTATGTTAACTTCGTATAATAGTTGATGGAGTATATTTTCTAAGTTCATACAAACAATATAACATATTACAACCTACTAGTCAAGTTTTTCAGTGGCAATCCTTGAGATATTTCATCAAGAGTATATTCGGTGTGAGCATAATCATTTAGCCATTGCTTACGGTTTGGCCTCCTTGGATGTTCTATATTTTTAAAATCAGTGTTTGAAACATCATACGCAAGACTGCTTGGCCCAGAAAATACTGGTATGCCAGCTAGTATAGCCAATGGCCCGGGATTACTACTCCAACTTACAACAGCGTGAACTTTGCTAAATGATAGATTATAATCATCATACGTATTCAGTAGTTTTTGAGGCTGATCTCTATAAACATTTTTATACTGTCTTTCAATGTCCGGCAACGGGCACCTTGGATGCGGTCGAAAAACTATAGGCATATCAGTATATGTTTGTATTTCGTCTATAGTATTCATTACCCAGTTACTCATACGTGGCATGCCTTGCCATTGTAGGCTTTTATCATGTTGCCCGCATATTAGTATATACTCGCCATTGTCTCGCCACGGTTTTAGTGATAGACCCAGTAAATCAGCTCTATCACTACTGTTTCCCATATTGCCAAAGTAAGCATCTCTGTTAATGCCATTTAGCCCTACCTTCCATGTTGTTCCTCGATTGATTCCACCTACTTCCAATACGATTGTTGGTTTGCCGGTTTGTTGATTTTCATTCCAAATACGTGCGTTAGGGGCCATTGTACCGTGAAATAATACACTCCATATAACATCAATGCTGTTGTTACTATTGTTGTCGCCGCAAGTGTAGCCGAGTGCGTTAGCACCTTGTCTAAAAGCATCAAAAACAGGTTTTGAATTCCGTGCGCCATATTGTCTCCATAAATTAAAATTCATTGTTAAATATCCTAGTACACTATTTAACAAGGATTAGCCCGTGACAACAATTTCTTTTGTATCAACTTTCCACAAGCCTGTATTAGATTTATACGGGCAACGCTTTGTTGACAGTTTTAGTAAAAACATTGATCAACAAATAAAACTTTATCTGTATGCAGAAGACTGTGTTCCTGTTACAGATGATCCACGTATACACATTATGGATCATCATGCAACACTTCCAAAACTAGTTGCATTTAAAAACAAATGGAAAGATGTGCCTAAAGCAAATGGAAAATGTCCGTGGCCTGAAAGGCGTCCAAGAGATCATCATAAAGAGTTTAAATGGAATGCAATACGATTTGCCAACAAAGTATATGCAGTATTTGATGCTGCACAACGTTGCGATACAGATTGGCTTGTTTGGCTAGATGCCGATACGTATGTACACTCGCCTGCATTATTAATGGACTTGCAAAAGTTTACACCCAAACGTGCTTGGATGAGTTATTTAGGCAGAGGAAAGAAGTGGCCTGAGTGCGGCTTTTACGGTCTTAATCTCAAAACAGATGCAGCACAAGAGTTTTTAGCAGAGTTTGAACGTGTGTACCAAGATGCTGAAAATGGAATATTCCAAATGGAAGAATGGCATGATAGTTATGTATTTGAAGAAGTAAGAAAAAAGATACAACACAAACATAGTCGAGTACCGTTTTTTAACATAAGCGGAGACTTAATAAATGGCGAAGGACATCCAATGATTAACAGCGATCTAGGAAAGTATTTTGATCATTTAAAAGGCGACAGAAAAGAAGTTGGAAAAAGCAACAAACCAAAAGACTTGAAAGTTAAACGCACTGAAAGTTATTGGCAGTAGTTACGCATGTGACGCCAACAAGTTCCATTACGTAGTTCATCAAACTTCCAATGAAACATACTAATACGTTGTAGCCATGCTTCTCTGTCAAACTCTTTTGGTGTTTCTAATCTATGGAAATCGTCATGCGAAACATCACTACACTGACTGTTTGTACTATCGGTTATAAATGAGTGATATCCTTGTATAATAGGACCTACTACACTGCTGCTGTTATGATTAACCACTGCCCATGCCTTGTGCATATCTTGTTCCAGCGGTGTGCCAAACTCACTTATTCGTACGCCTCTCATTTTTGCCAGTCGCGAAGTACGATGATTTAAATATTGATGTGCTGCTTTGTCACCAGGGTGCGCTCTAACAACAATAGGCCTGTCGCTGTGCTTACGAATACGATTGATGGTTTGTATTGCCCACTCTTGTACATCCAGTCCTTTCATACTCCAGCCGCCGTTGCGTTGCATCATTAGCACAATAAACTTTCCTTTTTTAATAGTAGGTTGTAACTGTATGCCAGTATCTCTACTAATAATATTCCATCTATTAGGATCAACGTGTGCATCGCAATATTCGCCAGTTGTAGGAAATATTCCATTAAAACTATATCTTAGATATCCATGAGGATTAAGTTTATTAGCATATAAGA
>Ga0209716_1001476_pt1 | contig 17605 bp, 16 predicted proteins | sample COGITO_mtgs_1205_FD_184811 | JGI IMG/M metagenome (GOLD analysis project Ga0209716, IMG submission 184811) | Pelagic marine microbial communities from North Sea - COGITO_mtgs_120531 (SPAdes) (version 2) | ecosystem: Environmental > Aquatic > Marine > Epipelagic ...
CAACGGCTTCAAGAGGTTAATGCTCTAACCCTCGTGTTGTTAGGTGATGTTTTATCGATTTGATTTTTTGCTGCACACAAGGGGTCCCCTTGTACTCGTATAGGGCCACAAGGGTACCCTCGATGTCGTATAGGACTACGAGGGGGCCCTTGTATACGGAAACATAATTTAAGGGAGAAAGATAGTCATTCATATGAAAGATGATGAGGGGGTGAAACCTTATCCCATGAAGGGATGGAGAGCGTCATCAATCGTTGCTTTGACACTCATGGGGGCGGGCATGGTTTTCGTCATCATCCTCGAAAGGAACAATATGGGTCATGATGATAACCCAATAATTGAACAAATTTTCACAACTCTTAGTTGTCTTGGCATCGCGATTGTACTGTCTTTAGAAGGAAGGCACCTCTATCTTCATAGAAAATGGAACATTCAGCAATCAGTAGAATCCAAAGTTTTGTGGCAAATTGTGCTCTGTATTGCATTGGCTTCGCTAACGTGGATTGCGGGCCTTGCCTGGTTGTTTGGTCTTGCAGGTCCGGCCTGAGATGAACTCATAACACAACTCGATCTAAATTAGAGGTTTAGGGATTCAATGTAGTTGCATGGGGTTTATGCTTAAATCCATGTGTTCAAAGTTAGCGTTCATAAGGGCTTTCAGTGAGTGCTATTCGTCGCTACCCTCAAACAACACTCGCAGGCATCGATGAATGGTGGAGATGGATCCGTAGGGCTCCATTGGAATCAGCAATGTATCCAAATGTAAATTCAACTTTCACCTCTTCACCACTGGGTCGTGTGAAGAAGTAATTGCCCATCGACAGCGCCGTCGTGCCATTGATGACCATCTCCTGATTTTCGAACCGTACATTGGTCCAATGCTGAATCGCAAAACCATTGTCTTCCGGACAGGCTCCATTTTGGCCTACAAAGTAGGACATTGCGCCTTCGAAGGTGGGGCGGAATTGTTGCTTTACGGCAAAGGTTGGTTTGAACAAAACAGGTCCCATTCCATAGGCGTAGAGCGTTTCGACATGGGTTCGTGCACGTTCGACGTAGTCCATTCCTGCATCATGGGCTGCGGCAATTTCTACGATTCCCTTTCCCCAGGCTTGTTGGGCTTTCTCTACATCTGCTGCGGTAACCATCTCGACACCATCCCTAAGATGCGCTTTCATCGGAACTTTATGAACAAAGTGCATCCATTGTTCTGCCTTGCAACAGCCAAGACACCGCAGAACGATTTTTAATGGCTAGAGGGGGACAAGCGTCGTGGACACTTCCCAGTACCGAGTTTCAAACCCGGAAACCTTTGCCTTGTCTGATGCAGCAGCAGATCCTCCAACAGGGTTTGACAAAGAGCAATCAAAGCGCGTGTTGAAGAAGAACACAAAGCAATTGCAATCGCTCCAAAAACTGATGTGGGCTGAACGAAAACAGCGACTTCTTGTCGTGCTCCAAGCCATTGACGCTGGTGGCAAGGATGGCACCATCCGGTCTGTGTTTGGCTTATTGAATCCTCAAGGCGTCAAAGTGAAATCCTTCAAACGCCCAACCAAGATAGAACTCGCTCATGATTACCTCTGGCGCGTCCACCCCCATGTGCCGGGGAACGGAGAAATTGTCGTCTTCAACCGCAGTCATTACGAGGACGTGTTGGTGGTCAAAGTGCACGGCTACGCTCCAGATGATGCAATTGAAAAGCGCTACAGCCACATCAGATCCTTCGAACAAATGCTGGTCGATGAGGGCACCACGGTTGTCAAAATTTACCTTCACATCTCCAAAGACGAGCAAAAGAAGCGCTTTGAGAGCCGATTGAACACCCCCGAGAAACAATGGAAGTTCAACAAAGACGACCTCAAGGAAAGGGCTTACTGGGACCAGTATCAAGAGGCCTTCGAAACCATGCTGAAAGAAACCAGCACCGAAGATGCACCTTGGTATGTGGTGCCAGCGAACAACAAAAAATACCGCAATGAGGTCATATCGACCCTCATTCGGGAGGCATTGGAATCCCTTGACATGGCCTGGCCCAAAGCGGCTGAGGGCATTGAAGATGTTCGCATCGAGTGAGCCTTTCCACCTCTGATGTTCGAACGCCTCAGTCACCGATTCGTTTGGCTTTTATTTCCAACTAATTATTTTCCATATACGGTCTGTAAATCCATAATAAACCACCCGATACCTTAAATCGAACGCCGTTTTAAGGACCAGTATGACCCTTGCACCGACGGATTACGACTATGGAGTACCAGCGAACTATACCTTTGCCACAGAAATAACATGCGCGAACGATGAAGCACGTGCCATGTTTGTGGAAGGCTACGGCCACATGCTGAACTACAACCACGAACAAGCTATTGCCTGCTTTAGCAAGGTTGCTGAACTCGATGACACCTGCGCTATGGCCTGGTGGGGCATCGCATACTGTGTCTCTTCAAATTACAACTGGGCACCTGGACTTGGCTCTGGCCACGATTCAATCCAAACTGCAGTTTCCCTCAAGGATGGCTGCACAGAATTGGAGAAAGATTTGATTGATGCTCTTGCAACACGTCACTCTGCAGAAGCACGTGACGCAGCAGATCCAAGCGTTCTCAACATGGGCAACTCTCCAGAACTCAACGTCGCCTTCGCTGAAGCAATGGCGCCGTTGTATGAGAAGTACAGCGGAAACTTGGACGTCACCGCAATCTACGTTGAAGGCCTGATGAACTTGAAAGCATGGCAACTGTGGGACAAGAACACAGCCACCGGCGAAATCACTCCAGCGGATGACAACACCCTGTTGCTTGTCAAGATCATGGAAGATGCCTTCGAAGGCAGCGAGGAAGCAAAGGTTCATCCTGCACTGTGCCACTTGTACTGCCACGCTTTGGAATTGTCACCTTTCCCAGAAAAGGCACTCCCAGCAGCAGATGTTCTTCGCAACCTCATGCCAGGTCTTGGCCACCTTGTCCACATGCCTTCGCACATTGATGCATGGGTCGGGCAATGGAAGGAAGCCGTGGAATGCAACATTGCAGCGGTTGAAGCTGATGACCGATACGTCGAACTCACTGGCAATGAATCTCAGTTCTACAAGTTCTATCGAATGCACAACCACCACTTCATTGTCTGGTGTGCTATGTTCGAAGGGCAATACGAGACCGCTCTCAAGTACGCTCGTAAAGCTGTTGATACCCTACCCGCAGGCGACGAAAACTCCGGTGTGCAATTCATGCTTGCCGGCATCATCCCAATGGGTGCAATCTTCCTCGAATCCTACGTCACCATGCCATGGCACGTCATGATTCGATTCGGTAAGTGGGACGAGATTTTGGCTGAACCAATGTACGACGACAAGGATGTCTTCCCTGCCACAATCGCTACTCAGCACTACGCCCGTGGTGTGGCTTACGCTTCCAAGGGCATGGTTCCAGAAGCTGAAGCAGAACAAGTCTTGTTCAACGAGGCACTCAAGAATCCAGCCCTTGCTGGCCGTGTGCTCCACAACAACCTGATGTACCAAGATCCAAGCGAAGGTCCGTGCATTTTGCTCGTCAACGCAGCAGTGCTTGAGGGTGAAATCGAATACCGACGCCAGTACCTTGCTAAGGAACGTGGCGAAGCATCCGACTTCACAGCAGCTTTTGATCACATCCGCCGTGGTGTTGACCTCTCGCTCAACCTTGCTTACAACGAACCTTGGGGCCAAATGCAACCCGTTCGTCACATCCTCGGTGCTCTTCTCTTTGAGCAGGGTCACATCGAAGAAGCAGAAGCCGTTTACCGTGAAGACATCAAACTCTGGAAGGACAACATGTGGGGCCTCTTGGGACTCAAACTCTGCCTTGAAGCACGAGGCGACGCTCCGGAAGAACTCGCTCAAGTGACCGCTTTGTTCGAAGAGCGATCTTCTCGAGCAGACATGGTGCCAAGCGTGACCTGCTTCTGTGCTCAAGTTGATGACGAGCCAAGTTGCTGCGATTGAGCCTTCGGTGAACCAACGACCAGCGAAGATACTACACTCTTCATAGGAGGAGTGTGAACCGCTTCCCCATGGAACCAAGCGATGAGCAGGCCGGAGCATGGACAGAAGCTTTTGATTCTGGCAAGTTTATTCGTAAGTCGAGTGAGTTTAGGGACCTCATTCAACCCGGTGGAACCTTCGCTGTTGAACCTCATCGTTACCATCTGTATGTATCGCATGCGTGCCCGTGGGCTCATCGGACGTTGATCACCAGAACCTTGCTTGGACTCGAAGACAAGGTGAGTGTTGACGTGGTCGATTGGAGAATGAACCAAGATGGGTCATGGTCCTTCAACCCGGAAGAAGAAGGCGCAACCGCTGACACCGTGAACGGTGAGGCAAGCCTCGAGGGAATCTACAACCGTGCGTTTTCTGGTTGGAAGGAGGGTCCAAGAATTGGTACTGTGCCGGTGCTTTGGGATCGAACACACGCAACCATCGTCAACAATGAGAGCCGTGAAATCGTACGAATGTTCGATGAGTTTTCCAAAGCTGGATTTGGAAACGGCCGGAGCCTGTGCCCGGAGGAACTGAAAACGGACATTGATGCCATGATTGATGCCAACTATGAATCGGTCAACAACGGCGTGTACAAAACAGGTTTCGCCCGAACTCAAGCGGCTTACGAGGAAGCCGTGACGGCGTTATTTGAACGACTTGACGAACTGGAACTTCACCTTGAAGGACGGGATTGGTTGGTTGGTGGGCAAAAAGGTGTCCTCACCGAGGCTGACATCTGTTTGTTCCCCACGCTTGCGCGGTTTGATTTGGTGTACGTTGTCCACTTCAAGTGCAACCTTCGTAGAATCATCGATTATCCGAACCTTCAGGCATTTGTTGAGCGTATGATCGACCAGGAGGGCATCCGTGAAACTTGCCATTGGCATCACATGAAGGCGCATTACTTCTGGTCGCACCAGAACATCAACACGTTCCGAATCATTCCACTTGGTCCACTCGAAGGCGCTCACACGCGCTGAAGATGAGGTGCGGGGAGCAGGATTCTCACCTTTGTTCACTAGCGTGAACGAGGTTCTCATCTGCATGACTGAATGAGGTGCGGGGAGCAGGATTCTCACCTTTGTTCACTAGCGTGAACGAGGTTCTCATCTGCATGACTGAATGAGGTGCGGGGAGCAGGATTCGAACCTGCGAACCAATAAGGAATGGGACCTAAACCCACCGCCGTTGACCAAGCTGGGCGACCCCCGCGCAAACTGATGGCGGTGCATCTTAGATTTGAAACAAACGCTTCAAGCCGTTGCATCAAAGCCAACGGATTTGACCGCTTTAATCAGGCTTGAAACGCTGACTTCGGGGGATGCGAGAACGTTTCCCGTGTTGTCCTCATGAGACACAAGCACATTGACAACGCCCGGTGTGGCCTGCAAAGCGCGTGTAACGCGCCCGGAGCAGCAACCGCAGGTCATGCCCGTGATGGAGAGTGTGTGAATCGTTTGGCTCATGGTCTTGACATGGAACCGATGATATTCAATCTATCGAAAGCAATGGGTGCACCCAAATCATTTCCTCAGGCTCTTCTTGTTACGGAGCGGGTTCTTGAATTTCATTCGCGTATGGGCTTCCATCCTCGTAATAGGAGGGAATTGCCGATGACGCTCACGGATGAAAGCGACATTGCTGCCGCAGCAAATGCTGGTGGGAGCAACCATCCAGTCGATGTGAGCAAGAAACCCATGGCAAGCGGGATTCCAATCAGGTTGTAGGTGAACGCCCATCCAAGATTTGTGTGAATCCTTCGCATGGTGGCCTTTCCAAGTTGAATTGAAGATACGGCGTCGATAAGATCGTCTCGAAGGAGGATGAAATCAGCTGCGTCAAGAGCAATGTCCGAACCGGCCCCCATCGCTATTCCCACATCGGCCATGGACAGAGCGGCCGCATCGTTGATGCCGTCACCGACCATTGCCACTGTTCGCCCTTCTGCTTGGAGCCGTTGAATGTGGCTTGCCTTTTCATCGGGTTTGACTCCGGCCAGCACGGTCGTAATCCCAACATCATTGGCCGTTACCAGCGCTGCATCTTCTCGATCCCCGGTGAGCATGATGACATCGAGGTTCATCTGCTTGGCCAGCTTTACAGCCCGAGCGGATGAGGTGCGTATGCGATCGCTTGCTTCGATCCATCCGAGCAATCGAAGTCCGTGGCTCACAAGCACAAGCGTTACCCCTTTACGAGCCGCAGCATCCATGCGAGTTTGCAGTTCAGCAGAGACTTTGACGCCGATTTCTGCCATGAGGTCTAGATTACCAACACCGGCCAAGGCCCCATCAATGTCACCAACCAAACCCATTCCTGCGAGCGTTTGTACATCGCTGACGTTCGGCCGAACAGCAGTGACGTTGGACCACGAAGTGTGGATGGCATCAGCAAGTGGGTGTGTTGATTCCAATTCAAGCGCAGAGGCAATTCCGAGGATTTCTTTCACTTCGGTATCGATCAGTTCGATGTGACTCACTCTTGGTTTTCCTGCCGTGACGGTGCCCGTTTTGTCGACGACGAGCGTGTCGGTTTTGTGGGCTTGTTCCAGCGCTTCGATGCCCTTGATGAGCAGCCCGTGCTTGGCACCAACTCCAGTTCCAACAATCAAGGCGGTTGGCGTGGCTAGGCCTAAGGCGCACGGGCATGCAATCACCAGCGTTGATACCACGACAAGGATGGCTAACTCTCCAGATGTGTCGAACGGATTGTGGCCAGCCGATGCATCAGAAAGCCACCAAAAAGCCCCTGCTATGACGGCGAGAAGGATGACGACAGGTACGAAGACAGCAGCAATGTTGTCGACTTGCCGTTGGATTGGAGCCTTGCCCATTTGGGCCTCTTCAACCAGAGCGATGATGTCGTCAAGCAGCGTATCTCCGGCCGAGTTGGTCACTCGAATGAGCACGCTCCCATCGAGGACAATTGTTCCGGCCATGACCTCAGACCCGACCTTTTTTCGCACAGGATAGGGCTCCCCTGTCATCATCGATTCATCGATGCTGACGCTGTGTTCCACAACGGTCCCGTCAAGAGGAATCGTTTCTCCAACCAAGACCTTCAACAGCGAGCCTGGTGAAACAGCATGAATGCCAATCTTCTCTGTGTGCCCGAGTTCTTCGTCCGTGATGATCCTGGCAGTCTTCGGCTGCAACGCCATCAATCCATGAACAGCTTGCGTTGCTTTCACTTTGGCAACAGCCTCCATCCAATTGCCCAGCAATACGAAGGCGATGATGAACACGACCCCATCGAAGAAGACGTGATTCGCTTGCATGAGGAGGTTTGGTGGGTCGGCTAAGGTGGGGGCAATCACAACGCACACCGACCATAAAAATGCGACAGTTGTTCCCAAATGAATGAGGACATCCATGTTTGCTCGACCGGACCGAAGAGAAATCCATGCTCCTTTGTGAATCGCCCAACCGGCCCATAGATAGACCGGAATGCATGCAAGCATTGCTAGGTAAAAGCGAACTTCAATCCCGTATTCTTGGCCGAGGTTATTGGCAAACATCGACAACCAAAGGGTTGGCAATGCAAGGAGCAATGAAAGCAATGTTTTGTTTCGAAGCGTACGAATTTCATCATCAATGATGGCGCTGTCTTGCTGTTCTTCACGAACAGATGCTACAAACCCTGCACCTTCGATTGCTTTGATCACGTTCGTGATGGTGTCAGGGGCTGCCTTTTCCTTCAGTCTTAACCGTCCACGATGCAATGGAAGGTTCACAGCGAGTTCCGCCACGCCCTCCACCGCCTGTGCTACCCGTTCAACAGAGGCAACGCATGCCGCGCAACTCATGCCCGAAATGTTCAGAGGAATTGGTTTTGACACGACTTCACGACCTCAGTTGGAACAGGACACGGGATCGCAATCAACGATGTTCCAATCACCCGAATCCATGGTGAGGCATCCGCACCCACAAGTGCACATCCAGCCGATTTGATTCCAGCCTTTGCCGCCCTCTGCTCTGGTGTAGATTCGCTTCATCTTGCAGGAGCACTCGCAAGTTTGAGCTTTCACTCTGGGCATGATTTTTGATTTATTGTAGTCAATATAAACCCATTGTTTGGGCTTAATTACTTGAGCGGAGCCAAATCAAGCAATCCTGCCCAGATGTCCAAACCGCGCAATCGGCACGGGAACACTTGGCCCAACTGGACCACAGGTGGATGTTCTCCGTTGTGGTCCGGCTCTGCTGGCACCACGCTCAATCCGTGATCATCGACCAAGAGTCTACGCTTTCCACCCAGTTGGCGAACATGCATTCTCCCGTGAATTGAGCCATCATCGGCGAGGTCCAAAAACACCCAAACGCCACGCAACCCGGTGACTCTTGCTTTGTAGGTCATGTCTCCCTCTATGTGTGACGCCTCGCTTGATTGCTCACCTATGGCGCCTCCTCGAAGCAAATGGATGTGATAGGCGTTGGCGACAAGTTCCCACTCCAGTCGCTTTGCAGCATGACCCCGCTCGGAGCAGTGTTCCGCTAATGCTGCAGTTTCTTCTTCGTCGTGCACCCAATCGAGGCCGCGGAGGTGTGCTTTCAATTGACGGTGAGCCATCAGATCAGGATACCTGCGAATGGGGGAAGTAAAGTGCACATAGGCATCCAAATTCAAGCCGAAGTGACCCAAGTTTTCCGAACTGTATTTTGCTCGCTGCATCAATTGGAACAGACCCTGGTCAACCACCCTGCGCACAGGTCCTTTGAGTTGTGATGCCTTTTCTTGTGCGTTCTCGAGCGCATCAAGAATCGACTGGCGCGCCTCAGGGTCGAGGACGTTTGCCAAGTAAGTGTCAACATCTTCAGGTGTGTCTTCAATCGGTTCTTGAAGCCCAGAGAGATCGATATCGCCTCCTGCCCATGCACCTAGAAGGTTGCTCAGTTCATTGGTCTCAGATTGACCATGGGTCCTTGTTGAAGGTCGAGGGAGCACAATGTCGACACCAAGTGATTCCAACTTAGCGTTGAGTTCCTCGACCTCTGGTGCATCAGGCGGGGTGTGGCATCGCCAAGGGAGAGGAGCGCCCAGTTCGCCAAGGAAGTGACCGATTGATGAATTGGTTGCGACCATGAATGATTCAATCATCCGTGTGGCCTCATTCGGCCATTTGACTTCGACACGAATGGCTTCATCCCCATGGAGGCGTGGCCGAAGTTCGGCGTTTTGGATGTTAAGGCGCACATCCTTTTTCTGCCAAGCAGCCGCAAGTTGGAACATCGCTTCGAACTCTTGCTTTCCGATTGCATCTTCGTAGGCGAGGTTGTGCTTGACGTTGATGACGGCTTCAAACGCCTCGGTTGATGCCACCTCATGCTCTGAGTTGAGGTGCATGGCTACGACCATGGAATACCGATCTACATTTGCTCGTAACGAACACAGTTCGTCTGCTAGCTTTGGTGGCAACATAGGTAAAACCGCATGCGGGAGGTAGACCGAAGTTGCCCGGTTCCTTGCCGCAGCGTCAAGCGTTGTGTCTGGGCGGACGTAATGTGCAACGTCGGCGATGGCGACCCAAAGGGTTCGCTTCCCTTCCGCTTCTACTAAGCAGACTGCGTCGTCGAAATCCTTCGCATCATGAGGGTCTATGGTGACAAAGGGAAGGTGTCGTAAATCGGTCCTGCCTTCCGCCACTGCTGCATCGCCATTGACTTCCGATAAGGCTTCAGCAGCATCGATCAAACGCTCATTGTAAGTGGCTGGAAAAGGATTGAATCCAGCTTTGCGTTTGTTTTCAAGGCGATGCTGCATGAGGCTTCTTGCGGTGTGGTGATTGGCTTGAAGCAGGAGTAAAGCCATGCTTGGCTCTGCTTCATGAAACCGAAGACCGGACCGCCGCTTGGCGATGAAGCGTGCTTCCTTCACCAAATCAAAGGAGCCCCACGCATGGAGCACTTCTCCCTCACTGAGTGAAAACGTCTCAGGGTAGTCTTCACCAGCAAGGTGGGCCATCCATACGCTCTCGAGGAGGGCGTAACGGTTAGCATCAGATTCTGAAACATACCGCCCATCCTCGGCGCTGATTGTGTCGCCCCGTTTGAGGGCTGGAAGGCCGGTGAGCGGCGGTGATCCCTCGGCGCAGTGGAGCGATGTGAACGCCTGCCAATCGCGGACGTTGGTTTCAATGGCTTCCACGCTTTTTGGGGTTCTAAGGGTCACTTCTTTGTCCGAGACGGTGACAAACCTCTCACCTTTGCTGCGTCCGGTTGCTATGCTCTGGTCGAGGTCGCTTCTGAAGGAACGCTCGGCCTTTGCATCAAGTTTGAACCGTTGAACCAGTTGTTCTTTTTCGGTGAGGTAGGCTGCAACTGAAGCACCATCCCAATGACGCTGCCAAAGGGATTCATCTTCCCCAAAATGACCTGCTAACCTCCTCCACAGGCGTTCATCAGGTGGGCTTTGAGGGCCTTTGTTCCGCTTTTGATTGTGGCGGTTTTTGCCACGCTTTTGCGGTCTAGACATGCCTCACAACCCCTTGTCTCGTAAGGCCTCAAGGGCTTTGATTTGGGCTTTGGTCAAACCCTCAAGTTCTGGTAAGACAAATTCGAGTTCGAGGTCACCGCCATCGTAGCCCGCACCCGGCACTTTTCGTCGATCTCCGATGTGAGTTTCAGGTGCTACTGAGAGGCGGATGGATTTACCAGATGGTAATTTCACCTTGACTTTCCCTCCGAGCATCAATGTGCTGTAGGGCACCTGTACTTCTTGCACCAGGGTGGATTGGTCCCAACGGCGCCCCTCTCCAAATTGAATTCGTACACTGAGCAACACATCGCCGGGCTGCCCTTCGGGATGATCGTGGCCTTGACCGCGTAACCGGGTTACTGTACCGTGCTTAACACCTGGTTTGATGGTGGTTTGAAGGGTGACTGAAGTGGCTTCCATTGCACCGGATTGATTCGGTTTCAACCGTTTGAAAGTGAAGGGGAATTTCCCACCTTGCTCCGCTTGTTCTGCAGTGAGGTTGAGGCCGACGTTGATGTCAGAACCTTTCTGCCGAGACTGGGGGCGCTGGCGCTGTTGTCGGCCGCCCATTCCGCCCATGCCGCCAAACGACTGTGCGCCGCCGCCTCCGAACATTTGTCTCAGCATGTCGTCCATTCCAGCACCACCGCGTGGACCTCCTCCACCTCCGAACATGCTCGACATTCGCTGCTGCTGTTCGTACTCATTGCGTTCTTTGGCTGTGCCAATGGTGTCATAAGCCTCTTGAATTTCCTTGAATTTGGCTTCTGCAGCAGCGTCATCCGGGTTTCGATCAGGGTGGTACTGTCGAGCCTTTTTACGGAAAGCACGCTTGATTTCAGCGTCACCAGCATCCCTGCTCACGCCTAACAGACTGTAGGGGTCTTTCTGCGCCATCCGGTTTGGTTTCAACGCCCCTCCCACATCAACCCTCGCCTCAGTGATTCAGGTTGAAACGCAGTCAATGGAAGCGCGCCGTGTCGCGTCGGAGTGGTTATATTGACCATGTTGGTGGCATGGAAAGCCGAGGTCGTACCATGTCTGGTGAAAACGCTGAAAAACGCTCCTTTGAAGACAAAGTTCAGGACCGCCAAGATTGGATTGAATCCCAATTTAGGCGTATTTCCCGTGGCTCTTGGGCTCGAATTATTCGAATGGCCCGAAAACCGACCCCTCAAGAATTCAAGCAAACTTGCATCATCTGTGGGATTGGCATGTTCGTGCTCGGCGGCATTGGTTTTGCAATGCTTGTCCTCATGGACAACTTCCTGCCGTGGCTGCTCCAAGATGTCATTGGCATCGGAAACTGATAGGAGAGATTTGAGATGGTTAACGCATTTGTCGCATTTGTACGTTTCGAAGAGAAGTTGCTTTTGCTTCGCCGCAACAAGCAAGACCCAGACTTTGCTGCCCTATGGGATGGCGTTTGGGGTGTCGGAGATACTCCAGAGGAAGTCCTCACTCGTGTTTCAGAATCCACGGGTATTCCAATTGAATCCTTGCACTATCAAGGGGCTGGCATTGACCGTGGAATCGATATGGGCCGCAACCTCGTTGACGTCATGCCAGTGTTGGTTGTCGCAAGCACAGATGAAGTGACCCCAATGGGCCGATACACCGAAGCGGAATGGATTGATCCGGGAACCCTTCAAGATTACAACTGCATCTTCTCGAACCTCGATATGGAAAACAACACCACCCTCTTCGGCGAGATGTATGGATCGGTTGGCTCCTTCCTCTACATCGTCAAGACCGCGATTGGCTCCGAACAACGGGTTGCCAACGAAATGTACGCTCGATTGCACGGCAGTGGTTCCCTTACTTCCCTTCAAGGCGAGATTATGTCTGTTCTTCACCCAACTGGAATGCGTGGTTACCTCTTTGTTGAGTCGAGCGCACTTCACCACGTTGAGAAGTTGATTGGTCGCTCTGGTGGCCGAGATCCAGCCGCTCGCCGTGGACTCAACCAAACGCCGCTCAAGAACGCTAAGACCGTGCTGCCTGGTGCCGCGCCACTCGGTGATATTCTCCCCTACCTTGAACCAAAGGCTGTCACCTCTGGAATCGAAGTTGGATGCATCGTCGAAATCGTCACTGGCGCTTTCAAGGGCGAGAAGGCTCGTGTTCTGAGCGTTGCAGAATCAAAGGAAGAGGTCAGCATGGAGTTGTACGAACAACCCATTCCAATGACCTTGAACATGCGTGGCGACCACGTTCGTGTCGTGGAGCGTGTGGAGTGATTTTCACCGGGCCAGACGGCCAGCACCCATCGCACAGCGCGATTAAATAGGGGTGTTTTGTCGGCTGAATGCCCACAGCAGTGAGTAATGGAGATGAAGACTATGCCAAAACCATGGACATCCGAACTCATCAAGAAAGCCCTGGGCGTCAAGAAGTGCAACGGTAGCATCGAAGCTGCTGTTGAAGATCTCTCTCTTGAGAAGGCAATGGACGTCGCCCGTGATAAGAACGGGCAAGGCCACCTTACCGGTGCTGATTTGAAAGCACAAACAAAAGAAATCATTGGAACATGCGTTTCAATGCGAGTCAAAATCGACGGTCACTGGGCAAATGACGCCCTCGCCATCATTAACAAAGGAGAATGGGACGAGCGGTTTAACTGAGACTCACGGACCGTGGTAGAGGCGTCGTAGAGCGCTTCGCTGACCACAGGGGTGAACAAAAATGGAAGAAAAAATAACACAAGCAATATCGGACGCACTTGAACATGCGCCCAAGCGTAAGTTTGTCGAATCCGTGGATATTGCATTCACAATCAAGGATGTCGACTTGAAAAACCCAAACAACCGTATCAAGGAAGAAATCCGTCTTCCCTCTGGACGCGGTCGTGAACTCAAAATCGCAATGTTCGCCGCAGGCGAAGCAGCCACCAAAGCAAAGGCAGCAGGCATTCACGTCATCACTCCTCAAGAAATTGAGGACCTTGGCGGCAACAAAGGGAAGGCAAAGAAAATCGCAAACGCTTACGATTTCTTCCTCTCCGAAGTCCCTCACATGGGTCTCATCGGTCGATACCTCGGTGTCGTGCTTGGTCCACGTGGTAAGATGCCTCGCCCAGTGCCTCCAACACTCGATCCTGCTATCATCGCTGCTGGCCTTCAATCCACAGTCGTGGTCAAGTCCGGTGACAGAATGACGTTCCAAATTTCCTTCGGAACTGCAAAGCAATCCCAAGAAGAACTCAACGCTAACGCTATGGAAGTCTACAACCGTGTGATTTCCAAGCTTGAGCGCGGTGTCGGAAACATTCGTTCTCTTTACATCAAGACATCCATGGGTCCATCTCAGATGGTCGAGGTGATCAATTGATTCCTAAGGTTGTCTCTTGGAAGAAAGACACGGTCAAGGACCTTGTGTCGCTCCTCAACAGCGGTGAGACCATCGCTGTCATCGACATTCACGGCGTCCCCGCCGGTGCAATGCTCGGAATGCGTGCTCAACTGCGCAGCGACATGAACATTCAAGTCGCAAAGAAGCAATTGATGCGACTTGCTTGGGAGCAAGTTGGCTACGATGCAGAAAACATCGAGTCATTGTTTGACGGAGCTGTGCAACCTGCGCTCGTCTCCTCGGCTCGTTTGAATTCATTCGAACTCTTCACAGAACTCAAGAAGACCGAAGCCGGCCGAGCAGCAAAAGAAGGGGACATCGCTCCTCATCAAATTGTTGTTGAAAAGATGGACACTGGAATGCCACCAGGTCCAATAGTTGGTGACCTCAACTCAGTTGGAATCCCTGCTAAGATCATGGGCGGCTCAGTTCAAATCCAGAAGCGCACTGTCGTGCTTGAAGCCGGCGATGTCTTCGAAGGCGAAATGGGTATGATGCTCTCGAAGATTGGAATTAATCCAATCGTCACAGGTCTCCGGCTCTGTGGGACCCTCGAAGGCGGCACATTGTTTGCACCATCAACCCTTGATATCGATTACGAGCAATTCGAGACCGACCTGGTCAGTTACGCTGCAGGCGCATTCAACCTTGCTTGCAACATCACGTGGTTCACCAGCCAAACCATGCCAACTATTCTTGCAAAGGCCAGCCGAGAGGCCATGGCCGTTGCATTGGAAGCTGCAATCGCTACTGCAGACACCATGCCACATCTCGTTGGACGAGCCCACAACAGCGCTATGGCTGTTGCTGGACAACTTGACAGCGACGCACTCGATGAAGAACTTGCGACCATGCTGGGCGCAGCAGCATCCGCTGCCGCATCCGCTGCAAGTTCATCTGAAAGCACTTCTGAGGCACCAACCGAAGCCGAAGAAGAGGAAGAAGAGGAAGAAGAGGAAAGCTTCGGCGGACTCGGAGATCTATTCGGTTGACCACAATGAGGTGAAAAAATATGGAATACGTATACGCTGCTATGCTACTGCACGCTGCTGAAAAAGACATTGACGAAAAGACAATCAGCGCCATTTTGAAGGCTGCTGGTGTGACCGCTGACGACGCTCGAGTGAAAGCACTCGTTGCATCGCTTGCTGGTGTCGACATCGCTGATGCAATGACCCAAGCCGTTGCCGCCCCTGCTGCTGCTGCCGCTGCTCCTGCAGCTGGCGGTGCTTCGGAAGCCGCTGCCCCTGAAGAAGAGGAAGAGGAAGAAGAAGAAGCTGGCTTCGACGGTCTTGGATCCCTTTTCGGTTGAAACAGGTATCGAGCGCCGCCGAGCGCACAAGGAAAACGCGTCTTGCACGCGTAGCCTCGTGATGCACGGTTGTCCGATTCGGTCCTTCCCGCGGAACACCTCGCCCCTTGAGGGCGGGACTGTGGGCTAACCGTGCACACGCATGAACAAACGGAAACGTTTGATCGAAACAACTCCACACAGCCGATAGGCTGCTTTGTGTAAACCGCATCAAAGCGTTGATGCGGCAACCCTGTCTGGAACGACCATGGTCCGACGCGCTACCACCGATCTCGAGGTCAGTGTGTCTCCCGTTCACGCCATCAAGACCCTCCGACTTCTTGCAGAAGAAGCAGGCTGGGCAATGGAACGGCACGAAGGCTCTCGATTGGTTGATCGCTTTGCCATCATCATGCCGATGGCACAATCAACTCGCACCCTCGGCATTCGTCTTCTTGATGGCCCACTGCGAGGTCTCGAGATGACGGCATGGTCGGAAACTCGTGGATCTGCAGGCGCCCTGAACATTACCTCATGGGTCATGCCGGGCGGAATGGAAGATGAACTGAATCAATGCTTGCTTCAACATTGGGTTGCCAGGGTGCCGAGGTGCCCTTGGCAGTGGTCCTTTTCCGAACGTTCCAAGGTTGGCTACATGCTTCCTGTGTGGCGAAAAGCCAGAAAGAAATTTATAGAACTCGGTTTCGATGTCAAAAAGAACGCATGGCCGAGCGAACCAACTTCAGAATGGCCTCAGCCTTAATTTTAACAACGACCCTATCATGATAGGATTCATCCTTAGACCAATATAGGGTGCCTCCCCTTTAGGGGAGGCGGAGTCATGTTGAGCATCTTCACCTCCAAATCCCTCAAATCAGTTTTTTTGGCCGTGATCATGATCTCGATGTCGCTTTCGGCAGGAATTGTCGAAGTGAACAAGGCCCCATGGCTTATCGAAGATGCTCCAAGTGAACTTGAACCACCGGCACAAAAACCGATGTATTCAGGCCCTGCAGACTGGGAATTGGTTCCAAGCAGTGCTGCCGTAACGGCAACCAAAGACACTGCGATTTCAGATGTGACGTTCACATGGACTGGTTGGAGTTCTGGCATGGTCAACAGCACCTCAAGCGTCTACACTTCAGGTGATTCAGCACACTACAGCAGCATCGTCATCGACAGCAATGATAAGGCGCACATCGTGTTCTATCGGGATGACAATTCGAACCTCATGTACTCAACCAATAAATCGGGGTCTTGGGCGACTTCATCGATTGAAACCAGCAATAACGTTGGGAAATACTGTAACTTGGCCATAGACTCAAATGACGGTCTTCACGTTTCCTATGAGTACAACACCGGAACCTCGCTCAAGTACGCTTACAAATCGGCAAGTTCGTCCTCTTGGTCGAAGACGACCATCGATAACACAGGTGGAAAATTCACGTCCATTGCCATTGATTCCAACGACAAACCCCACATCGCCTATCGGGACAGTGGAGGAGATTTGGGTTATGCAGAGAAGACAGGGAGTTCGTGGTCCTTCAGTTCCGTGCAATCTGCTGGCGATATCGCCTTCACATCGATCGCCATCGATTCAGACGATCACATCCACATTGCCTACTACGATGCCAACAACAAAGACATGTTCCACTTCACCGATACCTCTGGCTCATGGGTGAGGACAAACCTCGAAGATATTGGTACGAACACTGGCGGAACGGCCCTTGACATCGCCATTGACCCAACAACCGATGAACCAGGCATCTCTTACTTTGACATGAACGCCACCTCGCTGAAATACACGTATTACACTGGCACTTCTTGGTCTGCAACGACCGTTGAGAACAGTGCAGATTACGGCCGCTTCAATTCCATCGCATACGACTCTCTGGGGAATGTTCACATTTCACACGAGCTAAACGGTGCGGACGATTTGTATTATTCTTCAGACAAAACGGGTTCCTGGGTGTCGACTGCCGTGCACACCGCCAGCAGCGCTGGCACATATACGGCCATTGCTGTGGACAGCAATGACGACATTCACATTGCTTACCGTTACAACACCGGTGCAGACCTTTACCACGCGACTGTTCAAGGGCACAATCCAGGCAGCGTGACTCGAACTGGCGTGACCGGTGCAACATGCACCGTGACGCCAGCCCTACCTGCAGGCTTGAGCCTCACTCCGGGAACCTGTACCCTTACCGGCACACCGACAGTAGGGAAAGCCACTGCAACCTACAATTTGACCGCCACTTCAAGCACTGGACTGAGTAAAAACGGTGAGTTCACAATCCAAGTCTTCGAACCACCTTTGATTTCTTATTCTCCAAGTTCGTTCACGTTGACCAAGGGCACTGTCATGTCACCAACAGCGACACCAACCAATACAGGTGGTGCGATTCCATCGGGCATTGTCGACTCTGGAAGCAGTCTTGGTAGTCACACCTCAATCGCCCTTGATTCGAATG
>Ga0209716_1001477_pt1 | contig 17604 bp, 18 predicted proteins | sample COGITO_mtgs_1205_FD_184811 | JGI IMG/M metagenome (GOLD analysis project Ga0209716, IMG submission 184811) | Pelagic marine microbial communities from North Sea - COGITO_mtgs_120531 (SPAdes) (version 2) | ecosystem: Environmental > Aquatic > Marine > Epipelagic ...
CATCACCTGGAAGTTCGCACCGACCCTAGGCCCACCATCAATGTTGATTTCGTAGACGCCGGGCGTGTCGATAGTCGTCCGAAACGCATAGTACGGCGCCGGAGTAATGTCGCGCCTGACCGCCGTGATGCGGTCACCGATCGGCTCTCCATCGAGGTTGACGATCTGTGCACCGAGCTCGTCAGGGCCGTCAGTGATGAACTCCGCAGCGTTTGCCAGGCTGAACGGCAGCCGGATCTCGCCCGGCACGAAGACGTCGGACGGGTATCGCTGGACGACCGAATAGCTCACCTCAGGCTCGGCGCCGCTACACGCTGCAGCAACGCCCGCTGCAGCGGCACCGAGCAGGAAGGTGCGTCGGTCCAAGCCGAAACGGGGATTGGGTGACGGGTTCATGGCACTCGCTTCAAGAGGGAAAGACGGTAATTCGGTGACGTCGTTGACTCGCCGGGCCTCAACGCTGGATCGTACGAAGCCTTGAGAGCACTCTCACTGACTTTCTCTTAACGATACCGTCGTCGGGCTCTTGCTCTCGGCGGGCTTGATGGCCGGCGGGCGCCCGGCAGGCTTCGTTTCGCTGAACGCCGAGCCCGGTGGGGCCGTTGCACCCGTTGGGGGCTTTGAACGAATATCCTTCGAGACCATGAGTAAGCCTCTCGGCCCCTACGTTCCCGTTCGCCGTGCCGGCGACTTCATCTTCGTTTCGGGTCAAGGCGGCCTCGACGACGGGGTCAAGGTCAATGGTGGCGTCGTGCCCGAGACGATCCAGACGATGCAGAACCTCAGGGTGCAACTCGAGTCTGCAGGCGCAGCGATGGGCGATGTCGTCAAGACCACCTGCTTCCTTACCGACATGGAGGATTACGTCAAGTTCAACGCCGAGTACTCGGCTGCCTTTGGTGACCATCGCCCGGCGCGTTCATGTGTGGCCGTCAAGGCATTGCCCGCCGGCTTCCTGGTTGAGGTCGAGGCCATCGCGTACAAGCCGCTCGACTGAATCGCTGCATCCTCGGCGGACGCTGCCAGGTCACGACACGGCGGATGGCGACATGGTGCCGGTGGCGTGCCGAGTCGACGCCCACTGGGGATGGTCCGGAACGTGGCGCGAAACTCCACACACATTCTTTTCGCATCTGTAGCGAAGGCTAGCGGCACGCGTTCGGGGGCAGAGCTACCGATTTCAGGCGAATGAAACGTCGATTCTCGGTTCTAAAGCAAAGCAGGGCGCGCAAGGAATCTCCAAGAATCCCAGCTCAGCGATGTTGGACCGCGTCAAGCTGATTGGGCTGATTCGACCGTTGGACCGGCTACGGGCGGCTGGTTGGTCAGGGCGGCTCAGTGCCTGGTGATGCCAACAGTCATGTCGGCTCCCGGCACGGGGACGTAAGCGCGGAGTATGGCGTAGAACGGTCGCCCGGTGGGGATGGCGTTGTGGCCCTTGCCATTGGGGCTGAGGATGATGCGGTAAGTGCCGTCGGGTTCTGGCTCAGCGCTGTAGGTGGTGCGGTCGTATACCCCGAGGTCGTTCGGGATGAGCAGTTTGGTGTCGCTGTCGTACACGGTGATCGAGAAGTAGCCGTCGCCCTTGACGATGCCCTGAGGTACGGTCAGCACGGTGTCGCTCGGCGTCCCGAGTTGCCCGATCATCACCCCGCCGGCGAGGGTGATGTCGCCGACATCGCCTGAACACTTCCCGAACGCTTCATCGGGGTTGAGAAACGGAATGCCGGCCGCAATGATTGCCCGCCCGGCTTCTTCGACGCCTGGTGAGAATCGCTGGACGGGACGGGTCATGTCGCCGCTTCCGCCTTCCATCCGGATGCTTGGGTGGAGGGACTGAACCTCGTCGAGGTTGTCCACGACGACCATACGAATCAAGATGAGCCCCTGATCGGTCTCAAGCTCAACGGTGGTGTAGTCGCCGTTGGGGACTTCTTGACCCGGCCGAATGAGCAGGATTGGGCGTGCGGGGTTGACGATCACCGCAGGGACGTTGTGGAGCATGTCGAAGACCGACACAGAGCAGAACAGCTCATATTGCGGCGCGTGGACAATGGCTGGGCCGTCCGAAAGGCTGAACCAGCAGTAGCCGTAGTCGACTGTTGCCTGCGGGGTGACCACGGTGACATCGGTTGGATCGACCAGCCCAGTGAAGCTGAACGTGCCGGGTTCATGATTCTCGAGCCATATTTTCATCATCCGAACCTGTTCCCGATTCGGAAACTCTCGGATGTACGCCTCGGTGGTGTCTTGGCCGCTGAGGTTCGCTTCGTGGATCGATCTCATTGTTCTTACTTCCTCCGGTACTGAGTTGTTCGGGCCCCACAATAATGCTTGCTGTCGCATAGCCGCCCTCGCGGTCTATAAATCGCTGCCTTGGGCCGGACTAAATGCTCCAAGATCGGCTTGTTGACGTTCCAAACGCCATTACGCGCATCTGGGCTGAGCAGGGGATTTACAGTTTCGCGCCATCCCCGCCACACAGGACATCGATGTGCGGCGCTTCCGCAAGCTTGTCGAGAATGCGCGCACCGTGTTGTCATACGACCCAGTCGAAGCTCAACGATGGCTCTCGGAAGCGTTGGCACTGTGGCGAGGTCCGGCCCTTGCGGACTTCGCATTCGCGGACTTTGCTGCGTCCGAGATGCAGAGCTTGGAGGAGGAGCGGTTGGCAGCCAGCGAACTGCTCTACACCGCCGAGTTGGCTCTTGATCACCATGTCAGCGTGATTCCTCGATTGTCTTCGCTCGCCACCGAGCATCCATATCGCGAGAAGCTGCACGCGTTGTTGATCACCGCGCTCTACCGGTCGGGACGGCAGGCCGACGCCCTCGAAGTATCCCAGGATCTTCGTCGGCGACTGCGTGACGAACTCGGCCTCGATCCATCACCCGAAATTGTTGCCCTGGAATCCGACGTGCTGCTCCAGAGCGCGTCGCTGCTGCCGTCGTCGGTCTTGGACCAGGACAGCTTCGAACACCGAACGACGTCGGCGCCTGTCCCGACCGGATCAGCACGACGTCTCGGCAACCTGCCGCTCGCCCTTGACTCGTTCGTCGGACGCGAGAGCGAGCTGGACGAGATCCAGGGGCTCATCGGGCAGCACCGCCTGGTGATGCTGGCCGGTCCGGGCGGGACTGGGAAGACGCGTCTCGCCGTGGAGGCGACGCGGCCGCTGACGGACCGCTTCGCCGATGGGGCCTGGTTCATCGCTCTCGCATCCGTCGGCTCGTCAGGACTCGTCGCCACCGCCATGGCGGAACCGTTCGGGCTCCGGCCGACTGAGCTCGACGTCGACGACCTGCTCGTACAACACCTCCGCGACCGTCAGGCCCTGCTCGTCGTCGACAACTGCGAGCACGTGCTGGACGGAGCGGCCGAGATGGTGCGTCGAATCCTCGAGGCGGCACCCGAGGTCACCATCGTCGCGACGTCGCGGGAACCGATGGGGCTGTCCGGCGAGGCAGTCCTCCGGGTACCCACCCTCGGGCTCGAAGCGACCGGACCTGGTCGGTCTCCGGCCGTCGAGCTGTTCGTCGAGCGGGCCGAAACGGCCCGGGTCGGCTGGTCGCCGAACGACGCGTGTTCCGGCGACTGGCATTGTTCGCCGGGACGTTCGACCTGGCTGCCGCCCAATCAGTCTGCACCTGCAGCGAAATCGAACAACTCAAGGCGGCAGAGAGCATCGATGCACTCGTGGACCAGTCGTTGGTCGTCGCCGAGCACGATGCCGACGGGACCCGCTTCCGGCTGCTGGAACCGATCCGCCAGTGGGCGCTGGAGCGGCTTGCTGAGGTCGGCGAGCTCGACGAGATCCGGCGTCGACACGCCGACTGGTACACCGACCTGATCGACCGCCTGGCACCATTGACGATGGGGCACGAGCAGGCCTCGGCCTTCCGCAGAATCCGTGCCGAGTACCCGAACATCCGGTTGGCCTTCGAGACCCTCGTCGAGTGCGATGAGCCCGACGGCTACCTCGATCTGGCCTTCGGCCTGTACTGGTTCTGGGCCCACGAGGGCCTGCACCTCGAGGCGTGCGAGAGGTGTCTGCGGGGGCTCGATCTGGCCGCAGGGTCGAGCGCCGATCTCCAGCGCCAGGCTCGGGTTGCGTTGGTGGGCACCAATTGCGGCGCGTGGACCCGGCTGCCCGCAGCGCTCAACATTGCCGACCGATTCGATGCGTTGGCGTCAGAGCTCGGGACGGATCACGCCATGGGCTGGGCCCTGCTGATGCGGGGCGCTGTGACACTCAATCTCGAAGGTGCCGAGAACGGCCGCGCCGGCGCCTTCCTCGAGGCAGCGCGGGAACGGCTGGATGCTCGAAATGAGCAGACCTGGTTCGATCCGCGTTGGGAGCGCGCGATCCATCTCGTCATGTATGCAGCGACGCTTCCCACCGGGCCGGCTCGGGTCGAGGAGTTCGAAGAGGCAGCCGACCTCTTCGAGACCCTCGGGGACTCCGCCGGGCTGGCCATGCACTATTCCCAGAGTCTGCAACTCGTCGAGTGGCTCGGCGAGGAGCGAACGGCGGATCTCATGCACAAGGGCATGTCCGTCGTCACGTCGCCCAGCTGGGCTTCTCTCTGCCAGTCCCGGGCCGGCCTCTTGCATCAGCGACGAGGGGATCACATCGCAGCCGTCGTGGATCTCGACGCAGCACTCCGCTTCAAGATCGACATCTTGGGGACCATGTACGGCCCGGATGCCCGGTCGCTCGCGGTCTCGCTCGGGGAGATCGGCCGCCTGCGAGAAGCAGAACAGTTGATGTTGGAGGTGATCGATGTCGGACTGCAGGACGTCAACGAGACCGAATCGCTCTACACGCTCGCCGCGTTGGCGTCCCTCCTGGTGATGCGGAGCGACAACGAGCTCGCCGCCCAGGCGCTCGGCCGAGCAGGTGGTCAACACGATCACTTCGTCACGCATCCGAACCGGACCAGAGAACGTCTGGTCGAGCGGCTGGGCGAGCAAGCCGTCGTCGTTGTCGAGGAGAAGGGCGCGCATCTCGACACAACCGTCTTGCTCGAGCGCATCCGCTCGGCGCTCACCCGCTAGCGGAAGTTCGACGTGTCAGTCGATGTACTCGACTCCCATGTCGTTCAGCTTCTGACGCAGCCCGTACACGTCGACACCGAGTTCGCCGGACTCAAGCGTCACGCGCATCTTCTCTTCCCTCGCCAGCCGTGCATCTGACCGCTCCAGCGCCCAGGCTGCGTCAGCTCGTTCGACGATGACCACGCCGTCGTCGTCAGCGCACACCACGTCGCCCGGCTGCACCGTGACTCCACCCAAGATGACCGGAACGTTGACCGAACCCGGGGAGTTCTTGACCGTGCCCTGACACGACACGTGCTGTGCCCACACCGGAAAGCCCATCGAGCGCAAGTCAGCGGTATCACGAACCCCAGCGTCGATGACCAGACCGCGCACGCCGCGCGCGATGAGTGACGTGGCCAGGAGGTCTCCGAACATGCCGTGCGTCGACGGCGCGGTGTTGGCCACGACGAGGACATCACCGGGCTGACACATCTCGACTGCAGCGTGGATCATGATGTTGTCGCCCGGGTGGCTGAGCACGGTGACCGCCGACCCGGCGATCTTCGTGTCGAGTTGGATCGGCTTGAGGTGCGGGCCGACGTATCCCACGCGACCGATCGCTTCGTGCACGGTTGCCGTGCCCGCCACAGCCAATCGGTCGATCACCGACGAGTCAGCCCGATCGATGTTGCGGACGATGACGTGCTTGTTCATGAGGCGACTCCTGTGGTCGTCAGCCGCGGGTACACCCTGCGGACGTTGCCGTCGAAAATTTTGGTCCGTTGCTCAATTGTGAGATTGGCGCGATCGATGTAACGCTTCGTGTCGTCGTAGTACTCACCGGTATCGGGGTCCTTTCCCTTGACCGCGCCGACCATTTCGGAACCGAAGAGGATGTTGTCGGTCGGCACAACGTCGACGAGCAGGTCGATGCCCGGCTGGTGGTACACGCATGTGTCGAAGAAAATGTTGGCCATCAATTCGTCGAGCAGTTGCCATGTCGTGCCGCCCTCGGCGTGATGTCCTTCGGCCATCCCCTTGAATCGACCCCAGTGGTACGGAACCGCTCCACCTCCGTGCGGGATCACCCACCGCATCGATGGGAAGTCACGGAACAGTCCTGACGTCATCGCTTGGACGAACGCTGTGGTGTCGGCCCCGAGGTAGTGCGAACTCGTGAAGTGGAAATTCGGGTTACAGGTGGCGCTGACGTGCACCATGGCCGGCACATCGAGCTCACACATCGCCGCAAACAGCGGATGCCAGTACGGATCAAACAACGGCGGCCCAGTCCAATGCCCACCCGACGGATCCGGGTTGAGGTTGCAACCGATGAACCCCATCTCCTCGACGCAACGTCGCAGCTCGCGCACCGACGATTCGACGCCGATCCCTGGCGACTGCGGGAGCTGACAGACCGGGGCGAAGTTGTCTGGATACAGATCACACACTCGCCAGATCAGATCGTTGCAGTGCTCAGTCCAGTTTCGGCTGGTGTGCTCGTTGCCAATGTGGTGGCCCATCCACGAGGCCCTCGGTGAGAAGAGCGTCAGGTCGATGCCGCGCTCGCGTTGCAACCGCAGCTGGTTGTCTTCGAGGCTCTCCCTCAGCTCCTCGTCAGAGATCGAGAGTTGCCCGCGCTCACCGACGTGGCCCGAATCGACGTCGAGCGCGGCGCGCTGGGCATCACGGTACTCACCGAGCTGTGGCGGCGCGGTCGTGTAATGACCGTGGCAGTCGATGATCATCGTGGCGTCATCATGGTGGTCCTCTTGCCGGAGTGTCAACAATCCGTGAGACTCTCCGCGTGACACTGCGAACCCAGGTGGCCATCATCGGTGCCGGCCCAGCCGGGTCGCTGCTTTCCCACCTCCTGCACCGGTCGGGCATTGACTCGATCGTGGTCGAACGGTCCAGTCGAAACCACGTCCTGGACCGAATCCGAGCAGGCGTACTCGAATGGGGGTCGGTCGAAGTACTCCGCGCCGCCGGACTTGATGCGCGGATGGATGCCGAGGGCCATGTCCACGACGGAGCAGCACTGGTGTGGGGTGGACGCGAAGCGTTCTTCATCGACATCAACCGTCACGTTGGTTCCCACTTCATGTCATACGGACAGACCAAGATGCAGGAGGACCTGTACGCAGCAGCCGACGTTCGCCATGCTGCGATTGTCTTCGAAGCCGCCAACGTCGAAGTCCACGATCCGCTGAGTGACCGTCCGAGCATCACTTTCGACGTGGGAGGCATCGCCGAGCGGGTCGATGCCGACTACGTCGTGGGCTGCGACGGGTACCACGGCGCTGCACGCCCCGCGATCCCTGACACTGTGCTGCGGACCTTTGAAAAGGAGTACCCGTTCGGCTGGCTCGGAATCATGTCCGAGACGCCACCACTCCCCGACCTCGTGTACGCGAACCACGCGAACGGCTTCGCCCTGGCGAGCCAACGCAACCCGATGCTGAGCCGGTACTACGTGCAGTGCTCACTCGACGATGACCTTGCCGACTGGTCCGACGACCGCTTCTGGTCAGAGCTGACAACCCGGCTCGGATCCACTGTCGGCGGCCAGGTCGTGACCGGCCCGTCGATCGAAAAGTCCATCGCCCCGCTCCGCAGCTTCGTCGCTGAACCCATGCGATACGGCAACTTGTTCCTCGCCGGCGACGCTGCACACATCGTTCCACCAACTGGCGCCAAGGGCCTGAACCTTGCAATCTCAGACGTGCACTACCTGTCGCGGGCGCTCACTGCGCATTACGACGGTGGCGATAACGAGTATCTCAACCGCTACTCCGAAATGGCCCTCCGGCGAGTGTGGAGCGCGGTTCGATTCTCATGGTGGATGACCACGTTGCTGCACCGTTTCCCTGAACAAACTGCATTCGATCAGCGGGCCCAAGAGGCTGAACTTGACTATTTGGCGTCGTCGATGCATGCCCAGGCCGCAATGGCAGAGCAGTACGCAGGCTTGCCGTTCGAATCCTGACCGGAACTCATTGCCGTTCCTAGGCTGATTGGATGCTCGTCTTCGTCGACTATGAACACGCCGATGGCTTCGAACGCGAGCACGGCCCGAAGGTGCTGGCCGGCCGGACAAGCATCACGTACCGGTTGGAGGATCTCGCCGGCACGCACTGTCACCTCGTCCGCTACGACCGCGTCGACCAGGCTCTGCTGGACAAGATCGGGGCGACCGCGATCTTTATCAGCGGGAACTCGTTTGCACCCGACGACTACGACCCACACGCACTTGAGCCAATCCATGCAATCATCCGCGAGACCGAGTTGCCGCTCTTCGGGTTCTGCGGCGGTTTCCAGCTCATTGCCCAAGCGCTGGGCGCCGACATCGTCGCGCTCCCCGCCTCTGACGGCCCCTCGTTGGTCACGACCAAGGATGGTCGGCTGTTCGAATTCGGGTACCACCCCGTCGAACTAGCTGTTGAGAACTCGGGCCACCCATTGCTGGCTGGCCTCGGTAATCAGCCCATTTTTCGGCACGCACACGGGCTTCATGTTCCCGAGCTTCCTGACGGATTCGCCAACCTGGCGTCAACCGCAGCGACGCCGATCCAGATGGCCGTTCACGACGAGCGGCCGATGGTGGGTACGCAGTTTCACCCGGAGTACTGGACCGAAGAACACCCAGATGGCCGGACGGTCATCGCCAACTTCCTCGCGTGGTCCGGGTGGTCTCCGACCTGAGCCTCAATCCGCCGGTGTGGTCAGCACGCACAGCTCACGGGGAGACGGTGTCGCTGGCGGTGGGCAGTGGCGGGTCACCGGCGCCTTGCACCGACTGGTCGATGTCGAGGCAGTTCCCGGTCATCAGCCCGGCATCTGGGGACAAGCAGTAGACGATCGCGTTCGCGACTTCCTCGGGCTGCACAAGGCGACCGAGTGGCCGGCCGGGTGCAGCCAACTCCAGCCAGTTCTCGGGCGCGCCATCTTGCTCCATCTGCGTCCGGTGTTCCGACTCTGTCTCCATCCACCCCGGGTTGACCTGGTTCACACGGATGCCGTGGCGCATCAGGCCGTACGCAAGGTTCTTGGTCATCACCGTCAGGGCTGCCTTTGACATGCAGTACGCGGTAAGCTTCGACTGACCGCCGTGCCCCGACGTAGAGCCGACGTTGACGATCGACCCGGGGGTTCCCTGCGCAATCATCTCTCGGGCCGCAGCCTGGATGAGGAAGTACGGCGCCTTGACGTTGACCGCCATCTGGCTGTCAACGTGCTCGGGGGTGTCCTCGAAGAGGGTGGCACGCGAGGTCACTGCCGACACGTTGACGAGCCCGTCGACGCGACCAAAGCGATCCATCGCCGCCGCCACGATCGCGGCGGGAGCCTCAGCATCAGCGAGGTCGGCCTGGAGAAAGGCGGTGTCGACCCCGGCGGCGGTGAGTTCCTCGGCGAGCTGGTTCCCGCGGTCGGCGGACCTGCCCACCAGCAGCAACCCTTCGGTGATTCCAGTGGCGACGAGTCGACGTGCGACTGCCGCACCGAGTCCTTGCGTTCCGCCATTAATGATCGTGATCATGTTGCGTCCCTTTCCGTGACAACGTGACGTGATGATGTCAGATGTTGAGCTGGCGGGAGGTGTGGTCAAGCACGACGACACCTGAGTCGGGCAGAGACTGCAGCCGTGTGGGATCGTCGGCGGGTGGACCAACGACATGCGACGACGTTTCCCCTTGGGTTTTTCTCCCGTAGCGACGAGGCAGACGATTCGGACTTCTACGCGTTCGACCGACTCGTGACGCACATCGACGGCGGCGCCATCGCCGCAGTCGGTGAGCTGTACAACGAACTTGGACTGTGCGGGGCCTCGTCCGGGCCGGTGCTCGACATCTGCTCGTCGTGGATCTCGCACTTTCCCACCAAGCCCGAGCGGCTGGTCATCACCGGGATGAACGAGGCCGAACTCGCTGCCAACGACATGGCCGATGAACGGCTCGTCAAGGACCTCAACGCAGATCCGGTCCTGCCGTTCGCAGACGCAACGTTCGCGGCGGTGACCTGCTGTGTCTCCGTCGACTATCTCACCAAGCCGCTCGATGTCTTTGCCGAAGTCCGACGCGTCCTGCAGCCCGATGGCATGTTCGTCTGCACGTTCTCGAACCGCTGCTTTCCGACAAAAGCGATCCGTGGTTGGTTGTTCACTGATGATGTCGGTCGGTGCCGCATCGTCGAGACCTACTTCGAGATCACCACCGGCTTTGATGAGCCCACGACGCAGCTGCGCAACCCCGGTGCGCCGGGTGACCCCCTCTACGCGGTTTCGGCCAGCCGGCGCATCACCCGGTCGTAATGCCAGCGACCAGCACGCTGATTCGCTGAACCTGCCGGCCTCGTACCGTTCCCTTCACTCTGTGACAGTGCGAGCGTATGTTCTCGAGTATGGCAGTTCAAGAACATTTGATCGAGTCGCAGGACCGGGCGGCCATGATCGACCCGTTCGTGCAGGTGGCCTTCCTGAACGATGCCATCGACGATTTGACTGCCGCCAATCTCGACTTGTTGGACGCAGAGTGGTTTGCCCGATACGCCCGCTCAGTCGACGAACTCACCGCACGCCTCAACGCCATCAGTATCGAAGCCACCGCCGAAGCACGACATCGCGGCCACGACCGCCACTGCGGGTTCTTCTCCATGAAAGCGTGGATCAAACACCACGTACAACTCACCGGGTCAGAAGCACATGGCCGCATTCAAACCATGCGCATGTTCGACCTCCTCCCCACATGGGCAGCAGCAGCGCGTTCTGGTGAAGTTGGTGTCGCCCAAACCCGGTTGATGGCACGTGTCGCAGCAAACCCGCGGATCCATGCAGGTACAACTCGAGTGTGTCGAATCGCTGCTCGTTGACGCAATCGTGCTCCCGTACGACGAATTCGAACGTCGCATCCGCTACTTCCAACGCTCAGCAGACCAAACGGGTGCCGAGACACAGGCCCGTCTCAACCATGCCGCGCGTGACGCCATGATGCGCCAGAAGGCCGACGGGTCCTGGATCCTGTGGGCCACGTTCGGGTCCCTGCAAGGCGCGCAAGTCAACGAAGTGTTGGCCCACTTCATCCAAGCAGAATGGGAAACCGACTGGGCCGAAGCCCGCAACCGTTGCGGTGACGACGCCACGTTGTCAGATCTGCAGCGGAGCGAACCACAACGACGAGCAGACGCAGCAGCCGCCGTGTTCCTCGCCGCAGCATCTGCCCCCGGAGACCGACGGGCGCCGCTACCAACGTTAAACATCGTGATTGATGACACGACTGCCGAAGTGATCGTGTCAGGCGGTCCCCTCGACGCTGCCCGCTACAACAAGATGATCTGCCACACCCAAAACGGTGACCCCGTCGACTGCTCCGAAGCCGCAGTGATCACATTGTGGAGACACATCCGCCGTGTCGTACGCGACGCATCTGGCGTCGTCATCGACATGGGCCGCCGCTCCCGACTCTTCACCGGTGCCGCCCGACAAGCCGTCCTGCTCCTCAGCGACCGCTGCCTCTGGCCCGGCTGTGACCGACCCAACCGAAACTGCGAAGCCGACCACTCCTTGGGCTGGAAAGCGCACGGCAACACCGTCCCCTGGAACGGCGGAACAATGTGCCGAGCACACAACCGGCTCAAAGAAACCGGCAACTTCAGCGCCCGCCGCCAAGCCAACGGCAGCTGGACCATCCACGACAACGACGGCGAGCCGATCGGCTGACGAAATCAAAGCAGCCAATGCACGCGAGACTGCGTCATGGCCCCCAACGTCCTGTTCATCATCTGCGATCAACTCCGCGCCGACCACCTCGGCTTCGCCGGCAACCAGGTCGTTCGGACGCCGCACATCGACTCGATTGCGGCGCGCGGCATGGTGTTCGACAACGCATGGGTCGCCAACCCCGTGTGCATGCCAAACCGCTCGACGATCATGACCGGACGGATGCCGACGGCGCACGGCGTCGTGTTCAACGATCGATCGTTGGACTGGGGCGCCAACACCCACGTGCGCACATTTCGCGAGGCGGGATACCGCACTGCGCTGATCGGCAAGTCACATCTCCAACATGGCCTCAGCCGCAACGCCGTCGTTGCTGTCGACCGCCAACCCGTCAGTGCCGACCCCTGGCCAACAGGTTGGAATCAGCTCGAACACGCCGAGCGATACGACGGCGGAATCCCAGACTGGCCTGATGACTTCTACGGGTTCGACCACGTGGAACTGTCGATCGATCACGGGGCACGCATCACGGGCCATCACCTGCACTGGGCGTTGGATCGCGGTGGCCGATACGAAGATCTGGTCGTACCGATGACGAACGAGTCGCCGGCGGCGCGTCGATCGGACCGTTGGTGGCAGGTCTATCAGCCGCCCTACGGGCCCGAGCTGCATTCCACCACCTTTGTCACCGACCGCACGATCGCCTTCATCGACGACGCGAGCAGCGAGTCGAAGCCGTGGCTCGCCTGGGCCTCCTTCCCCGATCCCCACCACCCGATGTGCCCACCCGGCGACTGGTTTGACCGGCACGACCCCGCCGACATGGCATTGCCGGAAACAATTGGCGATCCACTCGAACGCGCCCCGGCGTACCTCCGCCACATACAAGCGACGCCTGCTGCGAAACAACGGGGCTGGGTTGGGATGTTCGGCGCAACCGACCACGACATGCTGCGCGAGGCCATTGCTGCGACGTACGGCATGATCGAAATGATCGACGACGGGGTGGGCCAGATCCTGCGCAGGCTCGAGATGGCCGGTCAGGCCGACAACACCATCATCGTCTTCACGTCAGATCACGGCGACATGATGGGTGATCACGGCCTGATGACCAAGGGGTTCATGCACTACCGCGGCACGCTGCAACCGCCGTTGGTCATTGCCGACCCAACGTACGCAGCGGGTCGAACCTCGTCACTCGCCGGGTCGATCGACCTCGCCCCAACATTGCTCGACCTCGCTGGACTGCAGCACTACGACGGCATCCAAGGGCAGTCACTCGTGCCGACACTCAACGATTCATCCGCAGCGGTTCGCTCACACGTGCTGGTCGAAGATGACCTTCCCGCGGCGATTGCCGCGGTCGCTCCGATTCCGGAAAAGACACGCACTGTCGTCGGTGCGGATGGCAGCAAGTACACGCGACACAGCTCGGGGGACGAGCAGTTATTCGACCTGATCCACGACCCAGCCGAGGTCGAGCCGCTGCACCACCTCGGCGGTGAACGCCGCGCACGAGCGGTCGATCTCCTCGCCGACGCGCTCATCACCGCCGACGACACCTCGCGCGGTACACCGGTCGGCCCGAGTCGCTGACGACGAGGGTGCGAATGCCAAACTCCGACGATGACGCCGACGGTCGATCGAACGAAGCGGCCCCTGCCGCGGCCCACCCCTGAGACGCAGCACTTCTGGGAAGGCACGCGCAGTGGCCTACTCCTCATTCAACGATGCAACGCATGTCACGATTCGTACTTTCCACCTCGCCCGTTCTGTCCTGCGTGCAGCGGTCACGATGTGGCCGTCGAGGAGGTGTCCGGACGCGGGACGCTGTACAGCTACCTGATCAACCACACCGGCCACCCCGGAATCGCCAGCCCGTACTCCATTGCCGTCGTGCAACTCGATGAAGGCGTGCGGATGATGTCGAACATCATCAACTGCGACCAGACACCCGAAGCGCTCGTCATCGACATGCCCGTCGAAGTGGTCTTCGAGGTCTTCTCTGACGAGATCACGCTGCCGTTCTTCCAACCGGTCAGTGACGGGAACGCATCATGAGCGGCCCCACACTCGCCGTCGTCGGAGCTGCTGAGACAACGCAGATGGGCGTCATCACCGACACGAGCGAGCTCCAGCTTCACGCCGATGCAGCGTTCAACGCGTTGGCTGATGCTGGCTTGACCATCAAAGACATCGACGGCTTCGCCACGGCGGGCGAACGGCCAACTGACGTCGCGCACTATCTGGGTCTGGAACCGCGCTGGGTCGACGGCACGTCGGTCGGCGGTTGCTCTTTCATGATCCACGTCCGGCACGCCGCGGCCGCAATCGCCGCGGGACTCTGCACGACGGTGCTGATCACACACGCCGAGAGCGGAAAGTCACGCGTCGGCAAGGCCCGCCAGGCGTTCACCAGCGCACTCTCAGGACAATTTGAACGACCCTTCGGCGTCACCGGGCCACCGACCATGTTCGGTCTCCCCGTCCTGCGCCACATGCACGACACAGGGCTGACCCACGAACAAATGGCCAACGTGGCCGTCGTGCAACGCGAGTGGGCCGGCATGAATCCGCGCGCAACATTCCGCGACCCCATCACCGTCGAGGATGTGCTGGGGTCGCGCATGATCGCGTATCCGTTCCACCTCCTCGAGTGCTGTCTCGTCACCGACGGCGGGGGTGCGCTCATCGTGACCTCGGCCGACCGGGCGAAGGATTTCCCGACCGCGCCGGTCTACGTGCTTGGACACGGCGAAGGCGTCGAGACGCCAATGGTGTCGCAGATGGAGAACTTCAGCTCGTCGAAAGCCTTTCGCATCGCAGGCGGTGATGCGTTCGCCAGCGCCGAGATCACCACCGCCGACGTCGACCACCTGATGGTGTACGACGCGTTCGCGCACCTCCCCTTGTACGGGTTGGAAGACCTCGGCTTCTGCGGGCGCGGAGAAGCAGGCGACTTTGTGTGGGAACGCAACACCGCGCCGGGCGGGTCCCTCCCGATGAACACCAACGGTGGCGGACTGTCGTACATGCACTCCGGCATGTACGGGATGTACGCCATGCAAGAAAGCATCCGCCAGATGCGCGGCACCGCGCCCGCGCAGATCGCTGGGGCCGAAGTCTCAGTGTCGCTCGGTGTTGGAGGCATGTTCGGTGCCGCCGGATGCGTCGTGTTCAGCAACGTCGCGCCATAAGGTTCCCGTCACGTCCACTGATGAGGAGACGACATGGCTGGTGGTCTCGCCGGACTGTTGGATGACATAGCTGCACTCGCAAAGCTCGCTGCCGCGTCGATCGACGACGTCGGCGCTGCTGCCGGACGCGCGAGCGCCAAGGCCGCAGGTGTCGTGGTCGACGACACCGCCGTCACACCCGCCTACGTCCGTGGCCTGGCAGCCGAACGTGAGCTGCCCATCATCAAGCGCATCGCGCTGGGATCGCTCCGCAACAAGTTGCTGCTGATCCTGCCCGTCGCCCTCGTGCTCAGCGCGGTCGCTCCGACACTCGTCGAGATCATCCTCATGCTCGGCGGCACCTACCTATGCTTCGAAGGCGCGGAGAAGATCTACCACCGACTCAAACACGACGACAGCCACGACGTGCCGGTCGTGATCCAGGGACCCGAGGCCGAAGAGGCGACGATTAAGGGTGCGATTCGCACCGACTTGATTCTCTCGGCAGAAATCATGGTCATCGCCCTCAAGGAGGTGATCGACGAAGGGTTCCTGCAGCGCGCGATCATCCTCGTCGTCGTTGCAGTGTTGATCACCATGATCGTCTACGGCGTCGTGGCACTCATCGTGAAGATGGATGACATCGGTCTGAGACTCGCCGAACTCGAGTCGACGTCATCGCAGAAAATCGGTCGAGCGATGGTCATGGGCATGCCGAAGTTGCTCAGCGCATTGACCGTCATCGGCACAGCGGCGATGTTGTGGGTTGGCGGCCACATTCTGCTCGTCGGCGCAGACGAGCTCGGCTGGCACGCCCCCTATGACTTCGTGCACGACCTCGAAAAGAAGGTCGAAGACATCGACGGCATCGGCGGCCTGCTCGCCTGGCTGATCAACACCGGTATCTCTGCGTTGATTGGGCTGATCGTCGGTGCCATTGTCGTCGCGATGGTGTCCCAGTTCCGCAGCAAGTCAGACGACGACTCGCACTGATTACTTGGCTTCGAGCGCAGCCGCCAGTCGCTCGAGGGTCTCCTCCATGCCGGTCCGGTTGTGTGCGAGCCGGTCCGCGACGCCTGAGATCGTCGCACTCCGCTCCAGCGCCGACTCGGGCCGGAGGTCCTGGTTGTACTCCGTGACGCGGCATCCCGCATCGGTCGCCTCAATGGCGTAGCCCCACTTCGCAAAGACGAAGCCCCTCGCGTCGCAGTCGAAGAAGAACCGTCGATCGGGTACCAGCTCGACGATTTCGGCTTCGGTGGTCCACTCCTTGTCGCCGTGCCGATTGTGCCCGGTGAACTTGGCGCCCACGGCTGCGTGGTCGAACCCTTCGTTCCACTCTGCGAGGTAGTTCTCGGGCGACCACTCGCCCATCCGCGTGATATCGGTCAACGCCGCGTACACGACACTCGGAGCGGCAGCGATGTCACGGGACACTTCAATGTCGGGAGTCATGGCAGAAACCATAGGCCTGGTAGACACAGGTCGACGGAACGGACCAGTGCGGAGCAAGAGGGAGACCACAACGATGGGGCGATTGCAGGACAAGGTCGCAGTCATCACCGGCGGAGCGCGCGGGATGGGCGCTGAGACCGCTGCACTGTTCGCTTTCGAGGGAGCGACCGTCGTCATCACCGACGTGCTCGATGATGCTGGCGAAGCGGTTGCTGCGCAACACGAACGCATTTCGTATCACCACCTCGACGTGCGGTCCGAAGCCGATTGGCATCACGTCGTCACCCAGGTGTTCGAGGAACATGAACGGCTCGACGTCTTGGTCAACAACGCCGGAGTCGACCTCACGAAGAAGCTCGCCGCAACGACGTTGAGCGACTTCGAGCATCTGATCTCGATCAACCAGATCGGCCCGTTCCTCGGCATGCGCGCTGCCGCGATCGCATCCATTGCCGCTGAAGCGCCGTGCTCCATCGTCAACATCAGCTCGGTCGCCGGACTCGAAGGGGTGCACAACCATGCTGCCTACGGCGCGACGAAGTTCGCCGTCACCGGTCTCACCAAGGCGGCGGCCAAGGAGTGGGGTCGACACGGCATCAGGGTCAACTCGGTGCATCCAGGCATCATCGCCACGCCGATGACCGAAGACCATTTCGCCGACGCGGGCCTCCGCGCCCGGGTAGAACGGAACCTGCCATTGCGCCGCCTCGGGCAGCCGATCGACGTCGCGAACATGGTGCTGTTCCTCGCCAGCGATGAGTCGGCGTACTGCACGGGTCAGGCATTCACCGTCGACGGTGGCGTGCACGCCTGAGCCGGTCAGGCCGCGCCGACATCGGACCGTGACCGCACTGGCCTAACAGGATGGTCCGATGAAACACCAGATCACGATTGCTGATGGCGGGCCCTACTTGGTGAGTGGGAATGTGCCAATCACCTGGAAGGCACCCATCATGTCGGAGCACGGTGACCCGCTGACGTGGAAGACCACCACTGCCGACGCCGCCGAGGTCAAGGAACGTGTCGCGCTGTGTCGATGTGGAGCATCGGACAACAAGCCGTACTGCGACGGCAGCCACGCCCGCGTCGAATGGGACGGCACCGACAACGCACCCGACGACGCGTACGACGAGCTACGGCGGTGCGGGCTTCGAAGTATTCGACGATCGCCCGATCTGTGTGCACGCCGGCTTCTGCGGCAACCGGGTCACCAACGTC
>Ga0209716_1001486_pt1 | contig 17545 bp, 11 predicted proteins | sample COGITO_mtgs_1205_FD_184811 | JGI IMG/M metagenome (GOLD analysis project Ga0209716, IMG submission 184811) | Pelagic marine microbial communities from North Sea - COGITO_mtgs_120531 (SPAdes) (version 2) | ecosystem: Environmental > Aquatic > Marine > Epipelagic ...
TTCGCATTAAGCATCAAGAAGACTATAAGGATCTTGATTTAAGTCAAGATGTTATGGATCACCTCTTTACTGAGGAGGTATTAGAAAAATTTAATGGTAGAGAAGATGATAGCCTTGAAGGCAAAGTTGCTCTAGCAAAATTGAAGAAGGAGGCAAATCAAGCACGATCAGCTTTCGTCAACACTCAGAATGAGTTCATGGCTCCAACCCTTGATGGGCAGCCTAAAGTAGACGAAGCAGAAATGGTCAAGCAAAGAAATGAGCAGCGAAGATTTGCAGCCGATCAACTAAAGAGTGTCATTAAAGACAATAAGCTCTCGGTTGAAGTTGCTGAAGGTGTCGATGCCTTAAAACTAGATATCGATCCAAGCAAAATAATTGATGCTGCTTTGAGTCCAGTAGAATGGCTTCAAAAAACAGTTGTCAAAGATGGACAAACTGATTGGAATAAATTATCTCAGCTAGTTGCATTCTCAAACAATCCTCAAGGGTTTAAGGAGAATTTATACAAGCACGGAAATAATCTAGGTCAAAAAAAGTTTGTCGAAAAGAATTTAAAGAATAAGCCTAAAGCTACGGGAAGAAAGCCTACAAATGGTACGGCTGGATTAGATCCTTACTCTTTAGAGGCATTTCAAAATTCAAAAAGAATCAATTAAAAACATTTAAAAAAAATATAATAAAATGGCAAATTTAAGATTATCAACTATCCCTTTTTATACTCAGGGATTAGACAAGAGAGAGATTCTCGCAAAATATATCGATGTTCATGACGAATTCACTGGAGTCCTTGAGCTACTCGAAATGATGGGGCAATTTGAAGCTACCGATAATAAGGAGTATTTTTCCTACACACAGGATAAGGTCTTTAAATCAGCTACTGTAACTGGTTCTGGTGGTGGAACAATAGCTACTACTGCAACTGGAGCAATTACAGTAGGAACTGGACAAGGAGCTAATGCTACTGTGGGTGACTTTGTAGTGGGACCAGATGGTGCTGTTGGATATGTTCAGTCAATTTCAGGAGATGCATTGACTATTCAGAACCCTAATTCTGGCAATTTAGTAATTGCTAATGGTGCTGTTTTAACATTCCCAACAAGTGGAGTTGCTGAAGGTTCTAATGCTGCTGAAATGGCTGTTTCGAGTGTTACAAAGCGTAGCAACCAGTTACAGTATTTTCAATCCTATACTGAAGCAACAGATATCTCATTAGGATCAAAAATTGAATTAGACTTTAATGGTACTAACCACTATTTTCAAGTTCAGTCGCATTTGGCTTTTCTAAAGCATAAAGCTAAAATAAGCAATGCTTTCCTTGTTGGAAAAAAACTAACTGCCGTTGATGCTGCATCTGGGAATGTGCCTATGACTAAAGGATTGGACAGTTACATAACTGACTCTGGATCAAACCATGATGCAACAAATAGTGTTGGACCTGCATACTTAGATAAGGCTGATTGGAGAGCGTTTTCTAGAAAACTAGATGCTAAAAAAGCACCAGATGAAGGGCACCTTTGGGTAGGTGGGGACATGAGTGCGAGTCTTGATGACGTTTTCGATGGACTGCTTGCTTCAGGTGGAGTTAAGTATGATGCCTTTGGAAAAGGGTCTTCTAAGGCAAAAGCTGTAGATATGGGAGTTCAGTCATTTACAATTTATGACAGAACTTATCATAAGAAAAAGCTATCTGCTTTTGAAAACTCAGGTACAACTTCTGCTGCTGGACAAGCATTTCCAGACACAGGATATTTTGTACCTAGTGGTCAAGTAGGAACTATGGATGGAACAAGTGTTCCTCGTATCCGTGGTAGGTATTTAAACCTTCCTAATGGCTTATCAGGACGCTATATGGAAATCGAGACAGGGGGCCTCGCTGAAAATCCTACAGACAGAACTATGGTACTTGGTTATACGCATTCCTCATATGAAGGATTAGAAATAACCTCACCTGAACACTTCGGCAAGATCAAGCTATCTGCTTAATAATTAGGGAAGTCCTCTTAGGGGGACTCCCTTATTTTTTTTCAAACAAAAACAACTAATAATATGAGAGATTCAGATTACAATAATTATCCAGATTGGATGAAAAAACCTTTTACACAAAAGGTCGTATATACATACGCTGATATTAAAAAAGATCCAGACAATCCTGGCCGATATATAATACCAGCCTCTTATCAGTTTAAACTTAGAGATCAAATAGTAGTTACCGATGAAGATGGAACTAACCAAAGACCAATTCATATAGCTTATTCAAAAGGAACTAATGCGGATGGGTCATTAATAATTGGTTATGACTTATTCTTCTCAGAGGATAATTTTGGTAGAATAGTTCTTGATCCTAAAAGAGCCTCAGATCATTCTAAATTCATGTTTATGGAATATTCAAATATGAATGGCAGTAATCCTAACAGGGATGAGTCTGTTAAAATAATATGGACAAAGCAAGATCTAGAAGTAAAAGCAAAAGCATCAAGAGTAGATCGTAAAGCAAGGAAAGAAGCTATGCTAGAAGCAGCACAGTTATCTCCTTATATGGTTGAGGTACTAATAGATGTGCTAGGATCAAGTAGCGATAAAGAGAAGAGTGAAGAAGAGCAACGAGACTATATAGAGGACATCGCTGAGACTGATCCAAAAACATTCTTAGCAGCCGTTAAAAGTAGTTTATCAGAGATAATTTCAACAACCAAAAAGGCAAAGGATCTTGGGATCATTAAGAACGATTTTAAGAAACAAGCATTTATTTCCCAACCTGATGATGAGGTTATTTTCAGTACCAAAGGACTTGACAAGAAGAAGACTTACGAGTTATTCGCTAAGTTCCTTCAAGAGAATCCAAAGGTGCTAAAGACCATTGAATCAAAGGTATTAATGGAACAAGAGCTAGTCTAAAGATTCCTTATTTGGTTGTTTGGAAGTTTGGGTAGGGGCAGCGATTTAGTTGTCCTTACTTTTTTAAAGTAAAAGAATGAGTGGTAACGTAGGATTAGGTACAAACAAGGGAAGTTGGAACGCATTAACAAACGCTCCAGCAATTAGTAATTCAACGCAAAATAATAGTGCTGGGGATTACTACACGACTTCCGTTGCTGGTACAAGCTCATTTACCTCTAGAGGCAAGGGACAGTACTTTGCCGTTGGAGATATCGTGGTATTCAATGGTGCGGTATGGACTAAGAACGATCAGTTCTCTGTAGAGTCTGGATTTGGTACACCTTCTAATTGGAAGGATGCCTATGACAACCATATTACAAGCGGAACATTTGCCAATAACATAATCACGCTAAACCAAAGAGATGGAGGATCATTTACGATTGATCTTATAGGGGTTGGTGGTAGTAGTGTTTTGTATAGAGATTCGGTTACGGTTTCAGCTAGTAATGGACAAAACGCATTCACTTTAAGTGCTTCAATAGATAGTGAGGACAAAACACAAGTCTTTATAGATGGAGTATACCAACAAAAAACAGCATACAGCGTTAGTGGAACATCATTAACCTTTGATAATAGCGTTGTCGTACCACAAGGATCAACCGTTGAAATTATATCATTTAGTTCTGTAGCCTTAACGGAATCATTAGCCAACGCTAAGATATTTGTAGGAGATTCGAATGCTAACGCAATAGCTAGAACGGTAAGCGGAGATGCTACCCTAGCTAACACAGGAGCGTTGACATTGAATACCTCCGCTAAAACTACTCTAGGATTAAATAACCTAGACAATACAAGTGATGCTAGTAAGCCAGTATCAACGGCTACACAGACAGCATTAGACTTAAAGTCTAACATAGCTAGTCCAACTTTTACAGGAACCGTAGGAGGCATTACAAAGGCTATGGTTGGTTTATCCAACGTAGATAATACCACTGATGCTGGTAAGCCAGTAAGTACGGCAACCCAATCAGCATTAGACTTAAAGGCTAACCTTGCTGGTCCCACATTTACTGGGAATACAAGTGCTGCTAATCTAACGCTAACAGGATATTTAAATGCCCCAGCCTCGTTCACAATTGATCCATCAACTCATGGAGATATAACTGGAACGGTTGTCATTGCTGGTAACCTTCAGGTTGATGGTACACAAACTACCATAAACTCAACTACAGTATCTATAGATGATTTAAATCTAACATTAGCGAGTGGAGCATCAAGTAGTTCTGCTGCTAATGGTGCTGGGATTACGATAGATGGTGCTAGTGCGAGTATGCTTTATACTCATGCGACAACAAACTTTATATTCAATAAGCCAATACATATAGATTCCACTCTATTGGTTCAAGCTGACAACGGTGGAGTACAAAATGCTACGCTAGAATTAATTGGAAGACAAAACAGTGCGTTTGGTGGAGATTCAAGAGCAGCTAAGTCAAGTATATATTCTGAGACATCTGGGGCTCAATATTCTGCTAATTTAGTTTTTAAAACCAATAATTCGAGTAATTCCTTAACTGAGCGATTAAGGTTAAATTATAATGGAGATGCTATTTTTAGTGGGGACACAGAGATAATTACTAGTTCAACACCTACACTTCAGCTAACACAATCGGGTTCAACTAATTATAAAGGCTATATTAAACTCGCTGGAAATGACTTAGAAATTAGAGGCTCTAGCGGAGCAATGGAATTTTATAATGGTTCTGTTGATGGTAATAGTTCTGCTTTAACAATGAGCATCTCATCTACGGGATTGGCTACATTTCAAAGTAGCGTTCAAGAAAAAATTAAATTAATAGCAAGTTCAAACGAATATTCATCCTTGTCATTTGCTAATAATAGCGGAACAACTCAATGGGAGATATCAAAAAATAACACTCACGATCTTTATTTTTATAAAGGAGGTTATAAAATGATGTTGAAAGCTGATGGCAAATTGGGTATTGGAACTGCTTCTCCTGATTATCAATTAGACATAGAAAATTCAAGTCATGCAGTTCTTAGACTACACGCTGGAACAAACTCAAGTGCTTCTTTAAGGCTAAAAAATGATGCAATAGATTGGGATGTAAATTGTCAAACCAATGACACTTTTGCCATATATAGCCACACTAGTAACACTCAACCTTTTTCTATATTACCAAACGGCAACGTGGGTATTGGATCTACTTCTCCTGCTAGTAAACTCACAGTTGTTGGTGGAACTTCAACTTTTGTATATGATAATTCTCCTCAAGGTACTGCAAGCTCAGTATATAGAGATGCTGTATTTGGATCAACACAAACAGTAAATACTGGTATAACTATTTTTGGCACTGGTCAAACTGGAATAGCTTTTGGTGATGCTGCATCTCATATAAGAGGTCAAGTTAGGTATCAACATTCATCAGACACTTTAGAGTTAGGTGCTGCTGGCAATATTAATTTATCCATCTCATCTACAGGTGCTGCTACATTTTCAAATTATATTGACACACCCGAAGTAAGGCAAGGTGGAGAATTTATGATTGGGAGATCTAGCAATGTTATAAGGATGGGTAGTGGTGATTCGTCAGATTCTTTAGCATTTTATGCGGGAGCTTCTCAAAGATTGTCCATCACATCGGGGGGTGATTTAGGAACAAGAGGTTACACGGCATCTGGGTCAGTATCAGGTACAACATATTCTACTTTAAATACTGAAATAATTCATAGTAATGGTTCTGGTATGAAGTATTTAGGTAAACTGATTATAAGAGATGGTAGTAGATATTTGGATATTGCGATAAACACTACCAGTAATAATATCATGTACTATTTTATGGTAAAGGGATATTTATATAATAGGGGTATGTACGTTGGTATAACTAGTGGTTATACTTATTCAGGGACTATTATAAATATAAATAATGGTACTATTCTACAAGTAGGTGGAGCAACAAAATCTATAATTTCTTACAGGGGAACAAATAGCACAGCTGGAAACTACACAGGTCACTTGTGTTTGAGATTTGATTCAGGAGCAAATGGATATAGTGAGGGAGTACTAGAACTATATGTAGGTACTCATTCTTCAACTTACCAAAATGCTTTTCAAATACATCGCTACGCTCAAAATAATACTAGTAATCCTTGGTTTGCACAATAGAAAAAAATTATGGAAGAAATAAAATTAATATATAATGACGAAGGTATAATAACTGGATCTAATGGTCCTGATTTATCTGGTTTTTCAGATTTAACTCAAGATCAAATTGATATAAAAATTCAAGAAAATAAACTACAATCTTTAAGGTTGCAAAGAAATAGTCTTTTACAAGAAACAGATTGGTCACAGCTAGAGGATGTACCTAAAGTTTTAAAGGATAAATACAAAGAATACAGACAATATTTAAGAGACATTACAATAACTTTTTCAAGTCTAGAAGATGTTGTTTTTCCTGTAAAACCAGAATAATTAAAAAATGGCATTAACTAAAGTAACATCGCATTTCATTACAGGAACGATTACCAACGACACGAGTGGGAATGCTGCTACTGTTACTAATGGTATATACACTAATGAATCTCACAGTAATCCTAGTTGGATAACAGGCTTGGCTTGGAGTAAGATTAGTACAACTCCAACCACATTAGGTGGCTATGGTATTACCGATGCTGCTCCAATAGCTAGTCCAAGTTTTACTGGTGGGGTAACAGTAGGTGGAACGGCTGTTATAGATAGTTCTGGTGCTTGGGTAGGATCAAATAGTGGTCTTGTGGGAGCGACTGGTGCTACTGGTCCTCAAGGAGCGCAAGGTGCTGATGGTAATGATGGTGCTACTGGACCCCAAGGAGCGACAGGACCTCAAGGTGCAACAGGACCTGCTGGTAATGATGGTTCAGATGGAGCAACTGGTCCTCAAGGAGCAACTGGTCCTCAAGGTGCAACTGGACCTCAAGGTGCTACTGGTCCACAGGGTGCTACTGGGTCAACTGGTTCTCAAGGAGCAACAGGAGCCACTGGTCCAGCTGGGTCAACATCTTACGATGCTGGTACACTAGATGGTATTGATTCATCTCAGTTTCTTAGAAGTGATATATCTGATACTATTAGCGGTGGGCTTACTATGGGTACTCAAGCATCTCTTGTTGCTAGTAATTATGGTCATGGAGTTTATGGTATATATAATGCCTCCAAAATGCAACACGTTTGGTCTATGGGTACTGCTTATAATTTACCAGCAGATGGAAGTGGTGGTGGTGATATGTATGGACTTGCTTTTACCCACACAAATCATGGAGGTCAGTCGAAAGCTGGTTTGTCTCATCAGTTACTAGTAATGCACAATGGTGTTACACAAAGTGCTATGGGAGCTGGTTTTTGGACATCTGGAACTATTACAACAACCTCGCATGGAACTTCAGCAAACTGGAATACAGCATACGGATGGGGTAATCACGCTAGTGCTGGGTATTTAACTTCTCACCAATCTCTTTCAGGTAAACAGAATACACTTTCCGCAGGAACAAGGCACGCAATACAGTATATTGATGGTTACGGTGCAGTTGGTTACGATAAATTAAGGGTATGGGATAGTAGTGCTTATGCTATAGGTATGTACAATGCTCAAACTTTTGGTTGGTTAAATGATTATGCCATGACGTTCCAAATGAATAATGACTCTGATAGAGGCTTTGTTTGGAGACATGATGGTATGGCAGCATCGGACGGAGCTATGTCATTAACCACTGGAGGTAATTTATCAGTTAAAAATGCAATTTCAATTGGTGGTTCTACTACTTATTATATGCATAATGGCTCTTGGGGTTGGAGACATCAAACTCCTTATGGATATATTGAATTTGGTCCAGCTAATACAAGTCATGCACACATTTATACTGACCGACCTAACTTCTACTATAATAAGGCTATATTAATTCTTGGTAATAATGTTTTAGACGCTGGAAACTACAGCTCTTACGCTCTACCACTCTCTGGTGGAACAATGACTGGCACTACGAGAATTACCCATACAGATATAAGAAGTGCTGCCTCTTCAAATTGGACTGGAAACCCTGGTGGGGAAGGTAAAATACAGTATCACTCTAATAGGTGGTATATAGTCGGAGATAGTTCTTCAAACAGAATTGTTCAGTTTAGAAGAGACGGAACTGATCTATCGTATATTGATAATAGTGGAACATTCATTGGAAATGTATCTGGTACCGCTGGTTCTGCTCCAAATGGTTCTAACCTCAACGTATCGTATGGAGTCACTGCACAAGCACAAGCAGGTTTAAAATTTTGGAATGGGTCTGATACCTATAAAATACACATGGGTAATAGTGCTGAATATCATTATGGTCCAGTTACTGATTATTCAATTAAAACAAATATGGATAGCGTTAACTCAACAAGAGGATTTACTTGGGGACAATCTGGGTATGTACCTATTGCTGCATTAAACGTGGGTAATGGTAATTTTCAAATTGCTGGTACATTTCGCTTGGCTGGTAGCGACAGCTACATAATGGGAGGATCAATAAGTACTAGAAGTGGATCAAGAGCAATACACATGGGGTATGCTGGTAGTTGTATTGCTCAGTGGGAAAGAACAGGAAGTAGCACATCAGCAGTGATTCTTTCAGCTTCAGTTAATCAAACAAACTTGTATTCTAGAGTAACTGGATCAAGTACTTCGGGAAGAACTTTTGTAATTCAAATGGGTAATACTGCTGCCATTACCGTTAATACTAATAGGCAAGTGACTCTTCATGCTGGAACTACTTCTGATATTATACTAAAGAAAAATATAGAAAATCATAGTTACGGATTAGATGCTGTAAATAATTTAAAACCAAGAAAATTCAATTGGAAAGACCATACTCTACCGCTAGAAAAGCAAGTGGGTTTTATAGCTCAAGAATTAGAAGAAGTTGTACCTGAAGCAGTGTATGGTTTTGATGGTGCTAAAGCAATAATTCCATCAGCTATGATTTCAGTACTCACAAAAGCAATACAAGAATTATCACAACAAGTTACCGATCTCAAAGCAGAGGTCGAATTATTAAAACAATAAAACAATGGCAATAACATACGAACTATCAATTCAAAACATGGATGCAGCACCTACAGAGGGTGACTTACAAGATGTGGTTAAAATCATTCACTGGATGTATATAGGTAAGGAAACCGTAAATGGTGAAGATTTATACGGAGATGCATATGGAGCAGTAGAGATGAATGCACCTAGCTCTGATTCATTTACATCATTTACTGATTTAACAGAAGACCAAGTAAAAGTATGGGTTGAATCTAGGATAAATGTACCTAGTATAAAGGAGCACATAGAGAAAAGAATAGAAGCACAAAAAAATCCACCAACAGTAGTAAAATCTAATCCTTGGGGTGGTGAGGATGAAGTTTAAATAACAATCAATATGGAAAATAAAATAACCGAAGAACAATTAAAAGACCTACAGGAATTGGTAGGAAAGATCAATCAAGCATCTAGTCAAATAGGTGGACTTGAATTGCAAAAACAAGCATTCGTTGGACAAGCAGCGGAGCATCAAAGAGATTTGAACAAGCTACAAGAAAAGCTAGAAAAGGCTTATGGTAAGGTTCAAATTGATATCAATAATGGTTCATTTAAGCCAATCGAAGAAGAGGCTGAAGTAGCAGAGGAAGTCTAAGGTTCTAAGCAATTATTTGTGGGGAGAAAGCTCTCGTATGTTGTTCCTTAGTTTTGCGTATAGTGCCATTATAGAGCACTTCTAACGCAAAAAAGACCTTAAATGCTAGTAAGACTTCATACATTTATTCGATCTGTTTTAAGAAAGAATAGGAGTGCTTTCGTACCCCCAGATTTAATTACCGAATCTGTAAATCAAGCTAGTTTTGATTTATGGAGGGAGTTGATACAAGACTTTAGAACCACAGGAAAGCAATCTGATTTACTTAGTGCTTTTAAGGATTCAAACTCCCCAGCTCAAGATAATGTTGGTACAGCATTTACCGTAGCTGGGAAATCAGAATCAGTAGTCGCTGGTATTAGTATACTTGACTCAGCTAGTGCAGATAGTAATGAGTATCCAACGAGATTGCTTACAAGTGATAGCGATTGGGTATTACGGAAGAAACTACCTGTAGAGGATGTAAGTGAAAGCCTTATAAAAACATTTACTCTAACCACCAATAGCAATAATCCTAACGTAGCATTGCCAACGGACTTTATGGCTCATAAGGGAGCGATATATACCTCCGCTAATAGAAAAGGTAAGATTGTTCCTAGTGAAGAATTTCTTTCGCAAAAACACCCTGTAGATCAAAAGCAAATAGATTTTCAGAATATCAATGAGGATCTAATTAAATCGGCATCCATTTCAATAGCTGCTACTGGTCTTGGAGATTTACCAGCTGATTATCTATCAAATACTGGAGTCTTCTATACAGCAGAGAATAGAGAAGGTAGAATATATAGTCCTCAAGAGTTCCTAAATAAGAAGAATCGCATAGCAGAAATTGATGGACATGAGGAAACCCATACCGTAAGAGCGACAATCGATGTTGCTAATAATACACCCTTTAATCTACCACAAAATTATGTGTCGCACACAAAAGTGTTTTACAACGCTGCTGGGTTTGAGGGTATTATTCTTTCACCTAAAGAGTTTAGTGAAAGGAAAAATAGTACTGTAATTCCTGTTGAGGCAAATAGTCCAATAGCAACTATCTACGATCAAAAAATTGAAATACTACCAGCAGCAGATGGCTATGTGTTTCCTTATTTAGCGTTGTATAGTACCATCAATCCTATAGCTACTGTAAACAATAATCAGTTAGAAGTATTACCTACTGGTAGTTCTTTCAGTTTTACACTTCCTTATATTGCTAAGTACACAAGCGAGAATCCTATTGCCACGATACTTGATAATAAAATTACTATCCTTCCTTATGGAACTAACTATGTTCTTCCCTATGTAGCACACGCTACTGAACGACTCGGATATTCCAGAGCTTACAAAAGCGGAACTAGTTTAAAGTTTGATATAGATCCAGCTCCAAGTAACGCTAAAGTCTACTATATAAACCCACCTAATACGAGTGCTGGTTCATATTCATATACAGATGGAGTGGTTACGGTAACCGCAACTGCTGATCTTGATTGGGATGAGGCTGCATTTTCCAACATTGCGAATAGAGCTTTATTGTATCTAGGAGTAAGTGTAGGAGATAAGAATGCTATTACGGTAGAAAGGCAAGTCAATATTAATGAAAGCGATATCGTACCACGAAGGGGTAGAGCAGCAAATAATCCAAGAAATTAATGATTACAATAGCAAAATTATCAGAGCAGATATCAAGGATTTATGCTAGATATATAGATAAGGAAAATCCAAATACCATCGTTGACAAGCGAGAAATTAAGCTTCTTGTAGTTGATGCTATTCATACTATTCTCGGAGCTAAACTAGCTGCTCAAAGTGCGAAAGGATTTGTAGATATTCCTGAAGCCTTGATAGCTACATATGAGAATATATCCGTTGCTAATGCTAGTAGCGTTTACACTTGTACGTTACCAGCCCAACCAATCGCTGCTTCTGGAGATATGGGCATTTATGAGGTGTTCTCAGATGAATTAAATCCCTTTATACCCATTCCAAAGCAGGTTTTTAAGGTGATGCAAGGTACTGATTTGGGTGTTCTAGAGAGTAAGATAGGATACTTTAGATCATCAAATGATAAGATTAGATTCACTGGTAATCCAAATGTAAGCACCGTTACGATTAGACTTATCATAAACGATATATCTAAGTACTCAGACACTGACATACTACCACTTCCTGCTGATTACAACTTACAGGTAATTGAACTTGTGTTGAAGACACTAGGATTAGGTGTTGGTGCTATTCAAGAATTTAACGTAGAACAAGCTCAAGAAAATGCAGACTAAAACATTAGATCAAATTGTAAGAAACGAAATAGTCAATTCACAATTGACACTTCATAGTTATGTACCATTCTTATTCTACGCTATAAACGAGGTTAAAAAACTCAGTGATGTGTTTGACTTTAATAAGGCTGAGTCCGAACTAACAATTACAGGCAGAACAGCACCGCTACCAGCAAATTATAGAAGAGTTGTAGCCGTATCCAAGATTGAGGGAGAAAGGTTATTGCCACTTCCATATGATCATCAAATGAATACTGATGCGGTTGAATATGTGACACCTGATACTAATGGGTATTTTGGTCCTTCAATTATAAATGATGACAACCTTTATTACTCGATCAATGAAACCACAAATAAAATAATACTCAGTACTGAGGCAGGCTATAACAAGCATAGATTAATGCTTACTTATGAACCTCCATTATTTAGTACAAGTGGTAATACACTAGCTCCAATAATTTTCGAGAGGGTTATTCAAACTAGCATAAGGCTTCAAAGAGCGAAGAATAGTAGAGCCGAAAGAGGTGATGTAAATCGTGTAAATGAGATTCTAGTTGTAGAAAAAGAGTACAATAACGCTAAAAGAATATTGAAATCTCATCTCAATCCAATGACCTGGGAGGATATAATGATGGTTACACGCAAGGGTATACACAACTCAATAAAGAACTAAATGGAGAAAAAGGTAATTAGTTTTTTAGGTGGATTGAACAAGGATGATAATGGACTTAATTTCCCAGAAGGAGATTACAAGAGTGCTAATAATATCATTATAGAAAGCGATGAGGAAAGTAATGGTGTTGCCATCAAGAAGATGAATAGCACTAAGCAATTGTTATCCGATATCGCTTCGCATTTCGTAACATCTGAATATGTTCAATCATGTGTTGATTTAGATAATTCAACATATGTTCTTTTAAAAGGGAAAGTTAGTTTGACCATAGATAACATCGTTCAAAATCATGATAGAGCGACTATTGTTAAACTTAACAAAACATCTAGTGGATCTGTCACAGTAGAAGTTATTGTACGACACTATGACTATCAAGGCTGTTCAATCGAGCCTGATATGTGTATCGTTGGAGATAGATTGGTTTGGAATTTTATGGGAGACGGAATACCCATGATGATACAAACAAGTTTATACAATGAAACTCCGACACCTCAAGAATTAACATTAATAAAAGCTCCTCCTGTTTATCAACTAAAGGTAACAGAGATCTCAGGAGATAGCTTGAACATATTCACTGACAATCAGTACCAATTCGCTGCTAGATATGTTTATGATGATAGCGAAGTAAGCGTACTAGGTCCAATATCACCCTTGTCTTCAGGAGTTGAATTTGTTAAAGAAATACAATTAGACTTAAACGAAAGTGAGGTTCATCCATCTAAGGCAAAAAGTGTAGAATATTATGTGAGAGATGGTAATAATGGGGTTTGGTTCTTAATCGATAATGCCAAATTAAACTCACCAACGGTTATAACTTTTAGTGGAATTAAGTCACTAGCTCTGCCTACTCTAGTTAGTTCAAAGCAATTTGATTCAGTACCCTTTGCCACCAAAAATGTAGAATCGGTAAACAACCTTATATTCTTAGGGAACAACTTAGAAACATTACCGTTAGGGGGTGGTGAAACTACGATTGACACAGCGGATGTAGACATGGCTACTTATAATGCTGGAATTACTAGTGCTTCAATTGTAAATGGGGGTTTTTATACTACCGTACCGAGTATTGCTGTGAATGGTGGAGGAGGTAATGGAGCTAGTTTAACAGCCGTTATTAGCGTTGGAGGAAGTGGATATACTAGTGTCCCAACTGTTGTTATTGAAGGATCACAGTACAGTACTTATGCTGCTACAGCAACCGCAACAGTATCTAATGGTGTTGTGACAGGTGTATCAATTACAAGTGGTGGCTTATATGGTGGAGCACCAACAATTAGATTTACTGGTAGTGATGGTAGCGGAGCTGTAGCAAAAGCTGTAATGACAACTCATAGTAGTGGTTATCAAACTATTTCATCTATTGTCCTTGGCAGTCCTGTTACAAGTATTACGATAAATAGTGCTGGTTCAAATTATCTATATCCACCAGCATTGTCATTTGCAGCAGGATATGGAGGAGTCTCAGCAGGAAACACAGCATCTGCTTCGGCTACTATAGCTGACTCTGATTATAGTGGGGTAAACTATGCTTACTACAAGCCAATAACTCCTTATTATACAGGATATATAGAAGGAGGAGGGTACGATAAAGGTTTTAATACCGATATTGAAGATGAAACAAAGCCATTTGCAAATGGAAGTACCTACGAGGTTGGCTATGTACTCTTTGATGAATATATGCGAACTAGGGGTGTGGAAGGTATTCAAAAGTTCACCACCAATGAATTTGCATTTAATAAAAAAACAATATCTATAGAAAAAAGAGCTGATCTCCCCTCTTGGGCTAAGTATTTCCAATTAGCGATTACTAAGAATCTCACAAAGGATTTTATATACGAGGGCTATGCGGATACTTGTTACTTTATAGCTGAACCATCTATAGATAATAGCTTGAGTCCCATTACAGCAATTAGGTCTCAAGCTTTCAAAACCGATCAAGATGGGAATCAGAGTTTTGATTACACCTCATCAACTAACTCAGCACAAGGAAGTGGTGATGATAGAGGAAGTGGAAATACAACTCGTGGTATATCAATAGGTGCTAGAGGAAGCGGTGGTTCTCAAAATGTTATTGATGGAGGATCTACATCCACTGGTGGCAGTAGAAGTGGAGGTCGTAGGAGAAATCGAAATTCTACAACTACTAGAAATAACACGTACACAAGAGGTGTCGCAGTTACGGTAAATACGGAAAGAGCTGATGAGATAAACAAAAGTGCCGTTATGAATCCTGTTCCATTCTTACCGAAGACAGGATTAAAGGCATCCGATATCAGAGATAAAATTAAATATTTTGCTATTGATATAGCTGGAATGTTTGCTGCTGACCGATTCTACACATTTCAAGAAGGAGATGAAATTATTGGAAATTTTATAAATACAGGAGACAATAATATCAGTACTTCTTTTCAAACCCTAAAGATTTTAGCTCAAGATGGATCTCTTATTTATTGTGATCCAAGTCCTATTATGGCTGCAAATAGATTAAACGAAGTAGAGCGTAATTTATATTTTGAAATATATTCCCCTGCTAACACAAATCAGTCTAGTGTTTTTTATGGAAATAGAGATGTATATCCAATAGGAGATTTAATAGGTACTGGAAGTAAGACCTTTAACCTTGAAGGTGATTGCTACTACACTAGCATAACGCTTCCATCTGGTGGAGGTGAAAAAATGCTAGAGGAAGCAAATAAATACAAGTCAAGTAGTTCTGATGCTGCCATTACTGTATCCATAGCTAACGCAACAGAAATAAATAATGTTGGAAAGTCAATATTAACTTCAAGACATTCTCAAAATGATTTTGGAGGAAATAAAGATGTAGCTCCTGAATTATGGGAGTTGGATTATGGTAATACAGGTGACATAATAATAAATGCGGATGGTTTATATACTTTCGAATACTCTGCTGATTTTGCTTTGTATTACATTAACAGTGGTGCTCCAGTATTTTTCGCAGATAATATTCAGGTAGGACTACTCATAAACGGTGAATCAGTACGGTATGCTGATTTTCAAGACTTTACTACAGCTACAACTGGACCAACAACTTTTAGTAGCTTATGTAGTGTATATCTATATAGTGGAGATAAGGTTAGTATATCTCATCAAAAATCTGATGAACATCTTAATGTAAACTCAAATGCTACCTACTATATTGATGGTAGTAATTATGATATTACCATAAGTAAAGATGCAATTGCGACTACACCTTTTGCTAAAAAATATAGAAGAGGGGAAACGACAGTTGTAATAGCTGGTGTTACTTATACACCACCAGACAAGCCTTTTATTATTAAATCATTGTCTAGGTCAGGAAAAATCCAGACCGAGTGGAACAAGGATTATGGAAAGCCCTACATAAAGTATGAGGCTCCAGCTAAATCTGAATTCATTAAGAATAGAGTGCGATATAGCGGAAGGTATATTGATGGAGGAGCAAGTAGTTCATTGTCTTCGTTTTTATTTGATGACTATACAGATCTACCAGCCGAAGTAGCTTCAATAAACGCTCTAGTACGAACTTCAGATCAACAAAGTAATGGAACTGTAGTTTTAGCGATGGGAGATAGAAATACATTCTCATTATACATCGATAGAGGAATGGTAAGCACTGCCAACGGTGAGACATTGACAACACAATCAAATCAAATCATTTCCCAAATCTACCCCTTGAAAGGTGGCTTTGGTTGTAAGGATAAGATGTCTATTGTGAGAAAGGAAGGCAAAGTTTTCTATTACGATAGAACCGAAAAGGTATATGTACGCTATGCTCGTGAGGGTTTAGAACCTATCGCAGATAAAATGCAAAACTATTTTAAGGATAAGTCGAGTGTTAAGGCAGCCTACTATGATCCGTTTTACGACATGATTTTTGTGAACTTTAATAACTTATTCACAGCAGCTTATAGTGATAAACTAAAGCGATGGATCTCCGAATATGATATGGCATTTACTGGGAGTTTTTACCTAGACAATAATGCCTACTTATTTAGTAAAAACGATAGTAACACAACAGAGTTGTATGAGACCAGAACAGGAACAAATTATGGTAATTTCTTGGGAGCGGAAACCGTAGCTAAAATCAAGCTAACGAGCAACTCTATTCTCCCAGTCAACGTAGGACACATTCAAATAAAAACTAAAAACTGGCTAGACTTTACTAGCATATAATATGGCTAAAACTGTAATATATAACTCTTCCACTGCCTCCACTTTATTCGATACGGACAATATTGCTGTAAATGAGAGTAATGGAGATCGCTATGTAAACGATAGAGATAGTTCTACTATTTATAAAATTGATAGTAACGGTTCTATTACAACTTTTCTTGCTGGTTATCAATGGAATGTAATTCGTTTTATTGGAGGATTCTTATATGCCTCAAGTGATAATAGTGGAGTTCATAAAATAAACCCAACCAACGCTGGTATAACTAGAATAACTTCCACTGTAATACCTGAAGGAACAATATCATCAACTGGAACCGTTGTGGCTGGAGGTAATGGATCAGGATCAGCAGCAAATCAATTCAATCTTCCATTTGATATTGATATTGATTCTTCTGGAAATGTATACGTTGCAGATTATTTTAATAAAAGGATACAGAAATGGGCACCTGGAGCAACTACAGGGACAACTGTTTTTACCATTACAGGAAGTCTATCTCAAATTTTTTCTGTCTTCGTAGATTCTAACGGTGATATATACTATTCTATAAATGACAATGCTGTTTGGAAATACACAGTAAGCACTTCAACGCACACAAAGGTAGCTGGTGGTGTTATGATTGGAGGATCAACTGCTGGTAATGGTCAGAGCAATAGTCAATTTAATGCTCCTACTGATATTCATATTGATTCAAGTGGAAATATTTATGTTGCAGATAGGAATAGTGACAGAGTAATGAAATGGACTTCTGGAGGTACTTCAGGTGTAAAAGTCGCTGGATCAGGTCAACAAGGAAGTTCTGCTGGATTATTAAATGACCCATCTGGAATAGCTTTTGAT
>Ga0209716_1001490_pt1 | contig 17521 bp, 15 predicted proteins | sample COGITO_mtgs_1205_FD_184811 | JGI IMG/M metagenome (GOLD analysis project Ga0209716, IMG submission 184811) | Pelagic marine microbial communities from North Sea - COGITO_mtgs_120531 (SPAdes) (version 2) | ecosystem: Environmental > Aquatic > Marine > Epipelagic ...
TTCCGGACATTGACTGTAAATAAAGAAGTTCTTCTAAAAAAACAGCATGTTCAATAATCAAATCGTTGATTAATCGACTAACTGATATTTTTGTTTCTGCTAGGTTGTTGAATTTCTTAGTATTGATTCTGATGAACTCCGAATTTTCGAGTAGTTTAATGGTTTCATTGGATGTTAGTCCTTCAAAAGTTTTGATAGTTGATGCCATCTCATTTTCAAAGGCAAACCAAGTGCAGATTTCTTTTTCTTCCTTCAGATAAAATGACTTAATGCTTCCTTTGGTTATGAAATAAAAGAATTGGTGTCTTTTTCCTTCCTGTATTAGTTCTGTTCCTTTCGACAGTTTTAAGTAATCGCAAAATTCCGCAACTTCATTAAGAGTATTGCTCTCCAAATACGAATACAATGATTTTAGATACGTCTTAATTTCAGATTTATTCATTTTGTCTTTTCATGAAATTGGCTATAACGGTTTGGCTATGCACAGTGCCCCGGAGGGCATTGAGTATAGGTTTTGTTAGCAAACGTTTTTATTTTTCAATGAACATCAATTCCGTCAAAATATATTTCCGTTATTGCTGTATCATTATATTTATCACCTTTATAAACTTCTAAAATTTCAAATCGTAAAATCAAATCTGAGCCGTCAGAATTATGTCCAAAAGTCCCAAGTTTAAATTCTTGGTCAGTTTTAGAGTCTATTAGGTTTAAAATTCCAAATTCAGTTCCGTTTATATACAGCTTCAATTTCTTCACTCGATTATTGTTTTTCCAAGCACTATAAGATTTTTGATAACCATTGGAAATAATTACAGAGTTAATTCTTGGACTTTTATTTTCAAAATAGTATTCAATATATTCTCCAATTCCTGAATTAGATTTTCCTTCAACCCAAGCAGTTTTATAACTCAAATCATTTGCTGATTTTGCAGAATAACTAATAGTTTTTGTTGAGTCGAGTTCAGAAGAAGCGAATACTTTGTAATTTCCGCCACCACAATACCAACTACAACCACCATCAATAATGTCCCAAACACTTTCAACTACTTCTCCATATTTACGAACTAATGTGTCTAATTCTGTAGTTTCTTTATCTGTTAATTTTTCTTTTTCTAATAACTCTGTTTGTCTTTTGATTTCATTTTCAGTTTTCTTACTTAAATCAGCACTAAACGAGTTGGTTGGCTCAAACTCTTTCAATTCAATTTGAGCAAAAGAATTTAAATTAAATAATAGAATTAATATTATGGTTATTGTTTTCTGCATTTTGCTTTTAATGTTTGCTAACGAGGGGATAAACGTATTATATCTCAAATATAATTTTTTAAACCCATAAACAAAAGAGGAAAAGAAAAACTGAAAAAAAGAAAAAGAGAAAGTTCTTAATTCATTTTATTTAGGAATGGTTGTCAAGTTTTTTTGGAAAAATACTAGCTAAGAGTCTGGAGATTTTTTCAAAAAATTGCATGAACTTTACAATGAATGAGAAAATAAAATAGTTTGGCTTTCAATTTTTTGTCTACCACTACTCTATTAATTCAATATTTTTTATTGTAAATGATTTAACTTGTTTTAAAACGTAAAAGAGGTAATTTATATTTATCTAAAATTTTATCTTTTATTTTGTCTCTTTATTTTTATTTTCAGTAATGATAGGTTTGCCATTTAATGCCTGAACTAATGTTGAAGTAGCAAGAAGACCATAAAGTATTGAAATAACTATTGTTGATTTTGTATTTTTAAAAATATAGAAGGAGAGTAATGGTAAAAGTTGTAAAGCGTGCATACCAATAAAGTGAGATACTCTTAAATCACCTACAGTTTTACTCCAACCTACGATCCACCAATTCGAATTATCATTTATAGCGCCAACACTATGATTCATTCTGGAACCCATCAAACCTCCTTCAAATGAAAAAACAACAAAAATCAAGATTCCCAAACGAATTGACCAAACATAATAAACAGGTAAATTTGGAAAAGACTGTATGAAAAATAGAAACCCAATATACGCAGTATATAGAGTAACAAGTACTGCTACTAAACCCATTAATGAATATAGAAAGGAATGTGTTGGTGTACTAATATTGAAGTGAGACAACTCTCCTTTTGATGCTTGAAAAATAATATAGACAAGTTCAAAACCGAACAATGTAATTACCGTCCAATTAAAAGGTTTGACATTAAAATCAAGCAGATAATGACAGTACCAAGCCATAGTCCAAGAGAATAGACCTATTGAAACTGCAAATTTAAAAGGCTTGAACCAAGAACTAAGTCCTTGAATTTGTGTTGTTGTATTTTTAGTTAGCGCAAAAAAAACTACAGACAATATAAAACATATTAAACCGAAATAAAATAGGGGTTCATTCCTAAACTTCAATTCTCCTATAAAATCTATTAAACTTTTTAACAATGTGTTACTTAAGTTCCTGTACTTCGAATTTTGGGACAAAGTAATTTAAGGTAAATAACATTGCTGCATAGGTGAAGATAAGTGTAGGAATGTTGGTATTAAATCCTAAATCAAATTCAGGAATACTAAATATCTCTCTGAAAGATTTTGTGGCAATGAGTAGCATAAAAATAATTCCATAAGCAAAAACAGAAATAATTGCAATTTTATTTTTTGTAGTTCTAATAATTCTTTTTTCTGCTTCTTTTCTAAAGAAATACCACATAGCACCAATACTAAAAAAGGCTTCTATTAAAATGGCTAAATAAGGATTAGTTGCATACAATCCAAGACCAGCTTCCATTGTATCTGCCCCAAAAACATGGTGCATATGACCTGAAAAGAAATCTAAAACAAAATGGATCGTTACTAAAACCACACTTACTAACCCTATTTTGGTGCTTTTGAATAGCAGTTTCCCAACTAAGAATACAATTGACAACCAAAATAATTGCGGTAACAAATCGTGGCTGTATAACATTTCTACTGCCATATTACTTAAGGTGGCATCAAAGGCATCAGTCGGATTAGTCAGTTCAAGACCTAAATAGTGAAACGTAAACCATAAAAAATCTTGTAATTGTGATATAATTAAAAAGTAAAGTAAAGTTCCTTTTGGAAATTTTTGTTTTGCAATTAACGCTGTAGTAAAGTGACCTGCTAACATAATTTTTATTTAATAATGATTTATTTTTTTTAATTCTGAATTAATATATCTCTTAATTGCTTCAGAAGCTTGGAGCGTATATCTAGAAAACAAAAAGACTACATTTAAGTGGAGTAGCTGAGAAACTCTTTAACTAATAATTTTTGTATTTTTGCTTTTAATTCAATAGCAAAAGTAATCATTACTATCGAATTAATAGTAATAACTTATAAAAAATGAAAAAAGAATTTCGTTCTGGCTGTCCAATCTCTTCTACACTTGATATTGTAGGCGATAAATGGTCTTTATTAATTATTAGAGATATGCTCATTAAGCATAAAAAGACATTCAAGGAAATTTCTAATTCAGATGAAAAAATTGCTCCTAGCATCTTATCTGCTAGATTAAAATTATTAGCATCTTGTAAACTGATTTTCAAAACAAAAGCGCCAAATAACAAAAAAGAAAATATTTATTTGTTAACGGAAAAAGGGATTCGTTTAACCCCTATAATTATTGAATTTAGCCTTTGGGGGGATTCCAATATGCGAGAATTTAACCAAATAGACAGCATTGAAGGACTCAAAGCCGACAAATCAGTTATTATCAAAACAATAAAAGAGGACTATAAAAAGATAGTTCATAAAAGAGTTTAATCCATTGAAAATAGCAATATCCATTATTAAATTAGGATTATCAATTATAACATCTGTCACCTAAAACGAATCTGCGTACATAAAAGTTTGCTGCCCAAAACCAATCTTAGATTAATAAATCAATATAAGTAGGATTTTTTTTATCTTAATAATTTTGGTCTATAAAGTTTTGCTAAACTGCATTTAATGCAGTTTAGCTTTTGTTAGCAAACGTTTTATTGTCTTATCAATCTAATTACTTTTTTCTTGTCTCCCGTTTCAATCACTAACAAATAGACTCCAGCAGGATCTTCAAGTTTTAGACTCAATAATTGACTTTGAACATATGCTATTGATTGAACTAATCTTCCCTTCAAGTCTGTTATACTAATTTTAGTATTTTGATGATTTTTTCGAAAAAACGTCTAGAAACTTTTGCCAAAACGTTATAACTAAATCTGTTAAATATGGTTTATATGTTATTAATTACAGGACAAATCAGATAAGTTTATTATGTTCATACATAACACATATATTGAGGTGAAATTATTTTTTGAATCTTTTAAAGTGATGATTTTTTCATGTTTTTCTTTACAGGAATTTAGTATTATGAAAAAGACGAGGAAAATTGATAGTTTTTTCATGATTATACTTATTCTTTAACAATGAATGTGTAACTAAAATAACTTAGCTTAAATATTTTTATTTTCAATACAAGATATATCATTCAGTTTCTACAAGAATTGCTAATAAATCTAAAAACAAATTTATTATATCAAGATAGATACTAACTGCAATCTCTATGGCAGAACCCCAAGATTCATCTGCTTTCATTTTTTCCAGTCTATTAAAATCATAAAGAAGATATAATGTAAATATTACAGCTCCAATATAAGGTCTCAAAAGTGAGAATAATTTGGATTTGAAAAAGAACATATTCAAAAATCCCATTACGACTAACAACGATAATACTATAAATAAAACCCATCCTAGAAAACCATAATCAACACTCGTAAAAAATACCAATCCTGCACTACAAAATACAGCAAGCGCCGTGGTAAATAATGCTTTAAAGATAATATTCTGCCACTCTGATTGATATTTTTTTAAATCAATTGAGTTTTGAAACTCAATTCTTTGAGCTGCAGTCAATTGTTGTCTCTTCTTGATTTTTATTCCTTTTGATTTGAAATATTTTCTTGTTTTAAACCTATTTCCAAAATGATTAATTGTAGGGCCAATTTGCCATCCAATTACAGCAGAAAAGCAAGCAACTAAAATGAGATTAAGCGGAAAAGAATCATTAAAAATCATTAAAGCAAATAATAATATAAATGACGAAATAATAGTCATCCACATCTCTAATGAAGTTTCAAATAGTCTATTTATTTTCGCTGTGATTGATGAAATAACCAACATTCCTCCAACAATTATAAAAGTTCTTGCAAATAGCATATTTAACATATTAAAGTTATTCTCTCAGCAAAGTAGACTTATCAAGACTCATTAATTTATTCTGTCCAGAAAAGTATAGATGCTCCCCATTTTCTGAAATTCGAAAACTATAATAGCCTTCTTCACTCACTTTTAACCAAGTCTCTGCGTAATTATTGCTGTGGTAGATTCCAGTAGTGCTACAACCAACTAAAGTTGTTGTTTTTGGGATAAATTGAATACAGCTTATATATCCAGGATTATTCTCTATCAATTGCCAACTAAGACCACCATCTTTTGTAATTGCCATTGCTTTTTCTGTTTTTTCCTTTGTAGTCCAATCACCACCAGCTATAATTGCTGAATTTGTAGATAAATTATCAATAGAGAAAATTCCTGTCATTTTTCCTCCTTGTACTATTGGTGACTTATATTTCTTCCAAGTTTTTCCATATTGACTACCTACCAATACATTTGCTTCTTCTCCTCCAGTAACAATAAAAGCCATCTTATCTATCAAACTTATATTGGTATTACTAGCCGCAAAAGCAGCTTCTCCTACCCTAGCAAATGGTAAGTTTTCACATGCTAGTTTATTCCATGTATTACCACCATCTTTAGTTAGCAAAACACTCATACAACTCTCTGTGGGGTCACCAACTGCAATCCCGTTTTCATCGTCCCAAAACTGCATGGAATCGTAAAAAGTTTTTTCGCCAGTTTCTTCATATACCAAATTATAGTTAAGCGTCTTTTTATCTATTTTAAATAGTAAAGCGGGCGAACCAACTGATAAAATAAAAACAAAATTAGTAGTCACAGAAATGGATCTAAATTCTAAATTAAACGTATCGTATTTAATATTTAATTCTTTCCAGGTTTTTCCAAAATTTTCAGTAAATCCAAATTTATTTTTATTACCTGTAAACCAACATATAGAGTCGCTTTCAACTTCTAATGCTCTAATGGAGCATTCTATCTCAAACTTACTTTCCCATTTTGTTTGATTATCTAATAACCGCTTATTTTCATTTTCTGACAGCTTTTTAACTTCTTTTTGAGCGGTAGATAAATTTAAAAATGAAAGTAAAATCAATAGGAAATAAAACTGTTTTTTCATAAATAATATTTTACTAATTTCTTTAAATTATAGAAGTTATTAGACTTGAGAATTAAAATTATATTTTATAAATTAATATTAGTAAATATGAAACATTTCAGATTAAGAAGATAAAATACTTTTTTATTTACCTATGGATTCTCCCATTTTTACATAAGATTCCATTTTGTTTTTGGTATTCTCAAGTAGATCTGCATCGATTTTGATTTTTGTTTTGTCTACCAAAATTACAATCGTAGAACCACCAAATGCAAAATACCCCATTTCGTCTCCCTTTTTAACATTAGTGTTTGGGGTAAAGCTTTCAAAAATACTTCCTACCATTGTTGCCCCAACAGGTGCTAATATTATTTCACCTTTTTCTTTAGAAAATAGTGTAACATATTCACGCTTATTCTCACAAAATACTTTAGTAAAATTACCCGCTAAAGCATAAGGAGAAACAGAGAAATAACTTCCTTTTATTTTCTTGGTTTTTGACACATTTCCATCAGTTGGAAAATGATATCGGTGGTAATCGTTTGGGGCCAACCGAAGAATAATTAAAGAATCATTTTCATGTTTTTTGGCCGTTTCTTTATCGTTCAAAAACTCTGTTAGAGTAAATCCTCTTCCCTTTACAAAAAAATTTTGCAGATCCATAATATTTTCAAAAGCTAACAGCCTGCCATCTCCAGGAGACACAAATCCCTTACTAATAGGACGAGCTGTTGTTTTTAATTTACGATAAAAGAAGTCGTTAAATGATTTAAATTCTGTAATATTCTTTTGAGATTCCGACATATCTATTCCCAATTTATTTACAAATTTTTCTATCTTTTCACTAGATGAGGGCTTATCCATAATCCTACCGTAAAAAGCAGAAATTAGCTTTCTTTTGACAAGAGGTAAAATAGCTGTATTACCAAATGGATTATCGTACAAAAACTTTAACAAACCTTCTGCAGGCGGAGATTCTGAATGAATTTTTTTAGTTTTCCTGTTTATGTATTTAATTTCCAAAAGCTATTAAATTAATATCATAACAAATGTACACATAAAGAAGAAATTTGTGATTGATGTTTGAAATGAATAAATAATACTTCAAAAAATGATATTATTCAACTTCTATTACGCTATTTTGTCAACGTTTTAAAACAAAATATCCTGAAATCATTTCCTTGGAATTTTGGAGCGTTAAAATATACTTACCATCTAAAAAATCATTGATATTAACAGCAGTTATTTTTGAATTTATCTTACCATCAGAAATTACTTTTCCGACAACATCTACTATTGTATAATTGTAATAGAATAAGTCCTTGCTTGGGATTTCAATATTTAAAATACCAGTATTTGGATTTGGGTAAATTTTCAAATGACCATCTTCATTAATTTCAATTAAATTAGAAGTTAAAGAATCACAATTTCCAATCAAATTATAGTTATTATTAATTCCGTCGGTATGAAATAGATAAAAACATCCCAACTCAAATTGAAGACCTTCCATATATCCGTTATTAAAATTATCTACGTGATACATATCAATAGCCATGACCTTGTCGTTATATAACGATCTAATGGTGTTGTCTTTTGTATGTCCTATAACCACACGTTTAACTCCAAAATCATTTAAAATATCATCCACTTCCGCTTGAGTTAATTGACTGTAAGCCATACCCCTATACCAATAAATACCATCACTTCCATTTACCACATTACAAGCTAAATTACCACATGGTATGGCATTCATCTCCTGTCTACCATAATTATTTATTTCATCATAACTTAAATTAAATGCCGATACTTGAGGACTTATTCCACCATGTAAAAAACCGTAATCACCAATCTTTTCAATTATATTTTTTGATCTAAGCCATCGGCCTAGCTCTGTATCGGAACCGTATAATTCAGACATTCTTTTACCCATTAAGTGAGCATTATTAAAATATTTAACTTCTACATACCTCCAGTCATCGGTTAAATTCATGATTTCATGATTACCAATTATTAGGTGTACTTTTCCACCAGCATTAGCTGCCTCTGCTTCAAGTTTATATAATAACCACATACATTCCGTAATATGAAATCCACGGTCAAATAAGTCTCCACTAATAATTAAATGCCCGTCTCCATAAATCCAATTAAAATTACTATCAATAACTCCTTCACCTCTTAGCAACATCGTAAATCCTTCTATGTGTCCATCAAAATCTGATATAGATAAAAATTTTGAAGGGTTGGAAACATATGTAGAGGGTTCAATATTAATTTGAGGTTTTAAATTAAATGAAAAGCTTGTTCCCATGTGCGGTAAATTACAAGTTAATTGTAAACCTAATATGGTTGAATAAGTGTTAGTTTCTAGGCCATTTGGAGTAATTTCATTTATTATAATATTGCCACCGTCGTAAAAAACATAGGGACCGTCTAAGTCGTATAAATAGTTAGAATCTATGTAGCAGTTAAATGAAATATCATCGTCGGAATTACTTCTGTTGTGAATAGAAACAGCAAATGTATTTAATCCATTTACCAATAAACCGGAATCAATTTTGTAAGTATAATAGCTATTCTCATTTGAAGCGTTCGAACTTTGTCTTGCAGTAGTATAATGACCAATTGCTGTTAAGGGCATCATTTCCGTTCTAAAAGCCTCCTGTCCATTAATATAAAGCACACCTCCATCGTCATGAATCATATGGAAATAGAGGGTGTTTATCTCGTTTATGTTAGAAACATTTACTTTTTTACGAAAGTAGTAAGTTGCTAATCCACTATTTAGAACGGTTTGCTCATCACCTTCTCCAAAACCAAAATGTCCTGTTCCTACATTCCACAAAGAGTCGTTAAATGAGGAATCTTTCCATGTGCTTCCTGGATTTACCCCTGAATCTAAAAATCTCCAAGAACTTCCTGAATTAAAAAATAAAGAATCTACTTCGTTAACAACTTCAACAGATTTTGTGAAAACATCATTTAAGGTGTCTTGATCATTAGCAATACTAACCAGAGCACTTAAAGAATAAGTGCCTAGCGTAGATAAATTAGCTGGTTGACTAAATGTATAATTTGTAGTCTGTCCTGATATCAAGGGAATGGTATCGTATTCTGTAGCAATCAAATTTCCATTAATGAAATAAGATAAACTGTAATTATTGGCAGTTAAAACACCGTAGTTCAAAATACTAATTTCTATTAAAGAAGAAGAATCGGGGTAAATACTGTTTCCAGGAGAATTTATAGAAGATACTGCTAAATCAGTATTAATATTAGGATTGTATTCTATTGTTAGCATAGCAGATTTCGAAGAACTACCATCAAATGAATAAGCTTCCCTAAGGTCTGAACTGTTGCCTGTGCCTGTGAGAATAAAAGAAATTGGATTTCCGCTCTGCCAACTGTTTGATGTGATAACCTCGCTTACTATGGCAGATATGTTAGGTGTCCTTTGTGCCAAACCAGCAGCATTATTATTCCAATTTGAAGCTGGATTCCACGAGACATCTGAAAGAGTTAAATTTCTACTTGAGATGTTATTTGTAGAATTTGCAAAGGAGGAAGCGTATCCGGTATTCTCCCCTTTGATATTGATAATCATATTCCCTGAACTGCTTCCGTCTGCTGTAAATTGAATGTACGCATTTAAGATTGTAGAATTTGAGGGAATGGTAACGTTATCAAATCTCAAGCCTACAGTTTGAATTCCTTGGCTATTCCAAGAATCATACATCATTTCCAGATCAGAGCTAGAAGTAGTCACGTAAGAACCATCAAATTTTTCTTCGGCATCATCTGACGAAGATTGTATCGATTGTTGAAACGTAAATGATTGACAATAAAAAAAATTTAAAAGAAATATTGAAAAAACTGAAAGGAATAATTTTATTTTTTTCATAAAAACAATTTCTTAAGCAAAGTAAAGGATAATTCTAAGCTAGAACTAAAAAAGTGATGTGGTAATTTTTTACATGAATTTCATTTTTAGAATAAAATTTAGTAACCCATTAAAGTCTTAATTTTTAATGTATTTTCTTTATCTGTTAACATTTCAAGTAAAATAAATGCTACTTTTATTGCAGTGGACGGACCATTAGAAGTAATCAATTTATCTTCAATTACAATTGATTTTTCAGATAAAACAACATCATGTTTTTTTAAAGTATTTAAATACTCTGCATTATTGTAAGTGGTTCCTTTTTTATTTTTTAAAACACCACTTTTAGCAAGAGGAAGTGCACCAACACAAACAGATGCTATAATTTTATTCTGATTTTTAAATCTCTGAATTAAATTTAAAAAAACAGAGCTGTAAGCATCTTCGTAATAATTATAACTTTTAAATCCTCCAGGAATTACTAAGGCATCAAAAAAATCAACATCAACTTTATCTAATGTAAAATCAACTTTGAAATGCATATTAAATGAACTACTAACTTCGTTTCCCATTGCAGCCGTAAATAGTCTTGTAGTTTTATTACCTTCTTCCAGGTTCCATCCCATAACATCAATAAAAGCGCTTGCCTCTAATATTTCAAAACCATTAGATAATAATAATAGTATTTTTCTTTTCTTCAAAACTCAAGTATTAATCATTAAAAATTGACAACATAAAAAACAGTTGAAAAACTCATTTTAGTCTGTTAAATTAAAGAAATTTATTTATAAATTATGTAAGAAAAATCTTTTAAAGATTGTATATTACATCTTCATGAAGTTTCTAAATGAGAAATTATTAGCTAACGAAAATTTCAATGTCTTCAAATAGCAATCCTCAATTAAAATATAAAAACACATACAATTTATTGTGGTTACTTGAACACTTTACTTCGATAAAATCGTTAGAACAAAGACGTTTAAATATATCTACAAAAATTGCATCTAAAATAGTATTAAACGAAAATGAGAGATTTACTAATGTCAATGTGGAAACCAATGTAACTGCTAAAGACTTTCATAAAAGATATTTTAAAAATCCCCAACCTGTGGTATTTAAAGGTGCAGCAAAAGAATGGCCAGCTTTTAATAAATGGAGTCCGAATTTTTTTAAAAATAATTACGGCGAAACTAAAGTTATTTTATTTGATGCGTCAGTAAAAGGTCTTGAATCAAATAAAATCAGTGAAACCAGTTTAGTGAATTTTAAAGAATTTATTGAAATGATGCAAGCTGGAAGTAAAGAATATGTTCGATTTTGTCCAATTTTAGATAAGAATCCTGAGTTATTAAAAGACATTGATAATGATTGGCTTTTAAATTTCTCAAATTCAAAACCTAAGGGTTCAAAGCATCAACTCTTTATTGGAGGGAAAAATACTTCAACTTCTATACATTCAGCCGTTGGGTCGAATTTATTTGTGCAAATTCATGGAAGAAAAGAATGGTTTATTTACGATACCTATTACAATCCATTATTACAACCTAAAGTAGACAATTCTATTTTCTTTAGAAGTGGTGTTAGTTCAAAAAAACCAGATGATATCTTCAAAAAAGCTAAAGGTTGGCACGTCATATTAGAACCTGGTGATATACTTTACAATCCACCATTTTTTTGGCATGAGGTTCATAACCTCGATACAACAGTAGGTTTTGGTTACAGATGGTTTTCTTTTAACGAGATTATTAAATCAAGCATAATCAAGTTTATTCTAACTCTCACAGCAACAAATCCGTCAATTAGAAAAGCAAAGAAGTTAGAAGAAAATTTTGCAAAAGTATATGATCAAGTTTTGTCGAAAAAACTTAAATAACTTCTTTATAATATTTTTTCATAAAAGGAATATCATCACCTTCTAAATATTTTTTTATCTGGTAAAATTTCTTGGGTTTCGCCTTATATTTTTGATTGTTTTTATTCAATATATGAGATATATATTTAGCATCTAACCCTAAAAATTCAAATAAGTTTTTGTAATGAGTTTCATCTTTTTTTATCAATTTTTCAAAATCTAAATAAAGATGGTTTATGTTTTCATTTGAATTGAAAATCTCATGAGAATGAAAATACCATTCCTTAATTACAGATTCAATTTTCACTTTTAATTCATCTTTAAATTTAACAGATGAAAAGGTGCTAAATAACAGTTCACTTAAGTTAACAGTCGAATTAATCACAAGATTTGGACATCTATTTATAGTTAAAACCTTTGCATCATTAAAATGAGAATAAAGAGATCTCACTTTACTCATCATAAAAGGGTTTTTTGATAAAAATTTTTTATTTCCTTCTCTATTAAACACGTAATTATGTCTTTGTACATGTCTAAAATACTTTATCATTATTCTATTTTGTTTTTTAGTATTTAAATCACTATCAAAGTTTAAAAGTTGATCAAAAATATTGCTTTCAGGATAAAAATATTGAAGATATGGAGACGATAAATTCCATAATAAAACCAACTCATCTTCTTCAGGTTGTTCTAATCCTGTATTGTGGAGAGAACCCAAATTTTTAAAAATTTTATCTGAGATAAGTATTACTGCTTTTTTTATTATTGAATTTATTCTAAAGTCAATTTTAAAAAAATTTACAATTATTATTTTTTGAGTTATAGAAGGAGCAAAAATCAACTCCCATAATTTCATAGTTGTATATTCATTTTTTAGCGATGTTAAAAGATGAAGAAGCATAGTTGTTCCTGTTCTTGGCATAGAAACAATAAATACTGGCTCTTTAATATTTAGTTTTTTAAATCTAGAAAATAAAAGATGGTCTACTAGCAGAAAAAAGTTATTAATAATAAAAAGTGAGGTGAAGAATGGAACCATTATTAAAACCATTAAAATCCTCTTAAAATATGGAAATCTCATATTTTTTGGATGGATCGAAAATAATTCTTTAAATAATTTAAATACCATAAAATCAGTACTTAATAAGTAGACCCCCTATGGCAAATCCCGCTGAAGTTCCGCAAAGTAAACAAATATCACCTCTTTTAATTATTTGATTTTCTATTGCGTCTACAAATGTTAAAGGAATAGAAGCAGCAATACAGTTTCCGTATTTGTGTAATGTCTCTAATACAATGTCATTATTTAAAGAATACATTTTTTTAAATAGCAATAGGCCTAACTTTGAGGCTTGATGTGGAATTATCTTGTCTAAGTTTTGAATCTCATAATCAGTGTTCTTAAAAAATTCATCTATAAATTTTGGCAATTCAATATTAGCAAGCTTTAATAAGTTTTTTCCTTTCATCTGGAAACTATGTAATTCTTTGTCATATGGGAAGAATTTAAAAGGCTTTTTTATACCTCCACCCTCAATTTTTGTAAGGTTAACTCCTTTAGAATAGGTACGATGTTCACTTTTAATTAAATAAGATTCATTACTAGCATCGAATTCAACTATTACAGCTACAGCTGCGTCACCAAACAATGTTAAGGTTTCCCAATTGTTTTCATCTAAATGCTTGGATGATACTTCAGAAGAAACAATTAATATTTTCTTAGTTTTTTCATTCATAACTTGAGCTGCATATTGAAATGCAGTTAAAAAACTTAAGCAAGTTGTATTGATGTCTAAGGCTGGAAAATTGTACTCATCAGCATCCTTAATTTGACTTTTTATAACTGACGATTGATTGGGTATAATATGATCAAAACTTGCTCCTGCAGAAATTAGTAAATCTATTTCTTTAATATTCGTATTAGAATAATCTAGTGCTTGCTGTGCAGCTTTTGCCCCCATATACCCTACGGTTTCGGCGTCTGTCCAATGTCTTTGTTGGACACCAGAGTTTTTATCTGACCATCCATTTGGAATATTAAAATTGACTTCTAAATCCTCTGAAAGTTTTTTTTTAGGCAAGTACTTTCCTATCCCTGTAATTTTAATTGGAGTTTTTAAATTCATTTTTAATTCTTCTTAGTTTGGTGCCTTTTATATGATCTAGCTTTTTATTGTAATTAATTATAATATTTGAAACTTTTAATTTTTTCAAAATTTCTAAAATTGAATTTTTAGCTTTTTTAAAATATTGTATTTCACCCTCTACAAATAAGTTGAGTTCATTTTCATTAACCTGTGTCAATGAGTAGTTTACAATGTTATCGTCTGAGAAAACAATAGCTCTCCGCATAAAATCAGGAAAAACAATAACTTCTTCCCCATTTATGTTAAGTAATTTTAAAACATCGTCTTTTCTTCCCTCAATCATTTCAATTGCTGTTGATTTGAGTTGGCATTGACAATCCAATTTTTCGTGAATAATATCATCTAATTTGTATCGAATAACTGGTTGAGTTGTTCTATTTAAATCTGTAATTATTGGAAAGAACCTCTTCTTTTCTTTATCTATATATTCTTTTTCTATAATTAAAAGATCTTCATTAAAATGTAGATTACCTTTTTCACAAGTATGAGCCAAAAACCCCTCATTACATTGATATACTTGATGAATTTTTTTTGAGAAAATTTTTTCTAAATAATGCTTATCTTCTTTACTAAGGACTTCTGCAATTGAAATGATTTTTTCTGGATTTATTTTTAAACCTTTATTTATTAGTGCATCAGCTATAACCAAAAGCATACTGGTTTGAGCAACTAAAATTGTTGGGTTTAAAGCTTGTAATTTTTGCAAATTGATTTCATTTGGGATTAATAAATCAAAAAAATTAAAATCTATTAATTTTGAATTTACAGATTCATACAAATTACTATTGGCTCTTAAAAAAAAAACAATCTTTCTTTTTTTAAACGACCATCCAATTACTCTGTCTATAACAGCAGCAACCCAATAAGCTCTTTCATTTTCACTGGCTAAAAAAACACTTTTGTTTCCTGAGGTTCCTGTTGATAACCCAACAGTTATTCCCTTAATACTTGGTTTGAAATTTCTAGTGTTTTCAGCTTTAAGTGCAACTTTAACAGCATCTGAATATTTTATAGATTTAGTATTAATTAGGTCAAAATTCTTTAAAAAATCTTTTTTTTCTAAGACAGGGAAATTTCTGAAAGAACCTCCAATAAAACTCTGATAGAATGGAGATTGATTTATTTTTTTTAAAAAGTAATTCCATTTAATTTTTTGAATTTTACTAATATTATTCTTGAATAAAAACTTAAGAATTTTAATTTCCAGTAAATTATATATAATCTTAAGCTTAAAGGTCATTAGAAAAAAATGTATTAGAGACTAATTTATCAGTTGTTATTGCGCAATGAGTTGGAACGATTTTGACAGAACTATTTTCTTCGTGAAATTTTTTTATTTTTAAAATTGACTTTTTATAATCTTTCCAAGAATCAAAAAAGAGTCTAACAATAGGACTTGGTAATTTATTTTCAAGAATTGCTTTGATGTTCCAACAGGCATCTGCAACTAAAAAATATTTATTTTTTTTTGTTTCTAATAAAAGACCTATTTGCCCTGCAGCATGACCAGTAAGATTGTAAATTATTAGTGACCCATCTCCAAATAAATCGTACTTATTGTTGAAAATTGAGTCTTTACTTATTAAGGAATTTTCTTCAATTACAGAGACTCTAGAATTAAGATTATTTGGAAGTAGTTCTTTTAGAATTCCTTTACTAAAAGCCAATAGCTTTGGTAATTTATTAACCTGGTCTAAAGCTGCTTTGGAAACATGAATTTGAGCATTTTCAAAGTCTTTTAATCCACCAACATGATCTGCATGAAAATGAGATATAATAATATGTTTTATATCCTTACATTCAATCTTGTTCTCTTTCATTTGCTGTTTTACTTCCTCACTTTCCTTAATAACTACCTTAGTTAAATTTGCGTATAACTTATTTGGGTACTTTTTAGTTGCTTTAAAGAATCTTTGAGTGTATCCAGTATCAAACAATATGTAGCCTTTACTTGGGTGTTGAATAAGCCCCCAAAGAGCATTGAATTTCACATCTATATTCCCACCTCCTTTAATGGTATGATGTTCTTTGGCCAAACAAAACCCCGAATAACCTAAGTGTAATTTAACTTCAATCAATTGTTATTTTTTTTATACCATAATATAAATTCGTCGATCGCTTCATCTATAGATTGTTTGGGGTGATATTTAAGAATTTCTCTTGCCCTATCTATATTAAGTGAAAAAGATTTAGAAAGAATTCCAATACTATATATTGTCGTTGCAGGCTCTTTTAAATTAAATAATTTTGAAATGGATTCAATTAAAAAAACAACAATAAAGGCCAATTTGTAACTAACTTTTTTTTTGATTTTTTTTCTTCCCAGTCTTTCTAAGACATAGTTAATTTTATCCCACAGTTTAACTGGGCTGCCATTAGATATATTAAAAGTTTGGTTTAGAGCTTGTTCATTATTTATTGATAAAAGTATAGCATCCACTACATTGGATACAGGAGTTAGGTCTACTAAATTCTCACCATTACCTATAATTTTCAGCTTATTTTCATCAAATGCATTAATCAGTCTTGGCATGATAACATGATCACCCCTACCAATTAATGCTCTAGGTCGAAAAATAACATAGGGTATACTGGATGCTCTTAATAATTCTTCTGCTTCAAATTTACTTTTAGCATAATTATTTACAAACTGCTTTGGAAGAGGATCATTCTCAGAAATATTAAATTTATTTATAGGTTCAAAATAGACGCTTGGTGATGAGATAAAAATAAATTTATTAACCTTATTTCGTGTGCTAGACTGAATAAGATTTTTTTGGCTAAGAATATTAGCTTCTTTGAAGTCAGATAATTTTCCCCAAGGAGATGAAAGAGCTGCACAGTTAATGACAACTTCAGCATTATGAGTTATCTCGTTAACAAATTCAGAATCTACTAAATTACCAGTAATATATTTTACCTTGTCACTTTTGACAAAATGAGATTTTTTGATGGTCCGTCCAGTTGCAGTAATCTCTAAGATATTTTCATCCTCATTTAGTTTTTCAACTAACCTAAAGCCCAAAAAACCAGTTGCACCAGTAACCAATACCTTCATATTTTAAAAATACTAAAATTGAGATTCTTCAGTTCACATTCTTAAATTAATGTTTTATTTTCATTTATTAAAAAGGACTTATTTATTGAATTAATAACAAGCAATTAGAGAAAAGAAATGGGATTAATTTTATCGAAATTCACTATATTTAATTGAAATCCAACTTTATTTTTTTTTAAAATAGATGAATAGAGATAATATAAAAATCACATATCCACCAGAAAAAGATGGTTTTTTTAATGACCTTAAAAAGGAGGTGGATTCTTACTTTATATCAAATAATATTTCTATTTATGGAAATAGATTAATGTACATAAA
>Ga0209716_1001492_pt1 | contig 17502 bp, 14 predicted proteins | sample COGITO_mtgs_1205_FD_184811 | JGI IMG/M metagenome (GOLD analysis project Ga0209716, IMG submission 184811) | Pelagic marine microbial communities from North Sea - COGITO_mtgs_120531 (SPAdes) (version 2) | ecosystem: Environmental > Aquatic > Marine > Epipelagic ...
ACAGGAAAGGATGGCCTGGAGGATGGTGCCGCCGGCCATCTTGCGGTTCCACTTGTCAATGCCACACGCGTGGTACTTGATGTTGAAGAACTTGTCGCGGTCTCCGAGCGCCTGGAACTCCGAGTTCATCTCCAGGCGCTCGAGTGCCATGTTGACAGCACCATCGGAGGGGTCCATGGTCGTCGTGTGGCTGTAGGTGAACATTGCCATGAGCGTGCGCTCACTGCGGTGGATCAGGACGGAAAGGATGCCGGGATCGTTCTGCTTTGCACAGATGAAGCGAGTGTAAAAAAAAAGAATGATCCCGACATCCTTGGCCCGCTTGGCCTCCTCGCGATCGAGGGGCGTCATGGTGCGCTTGGACGGCGACATCTGCTCGCGGTCGGTTTTGCTTGACGACCACATGAAGACGTGTGTAACCCCCCCACTTAGGGTTACACATGTGTGACCCTATGGGGGGGGGAGTTTTATATTTTCCCCTACCCCCCCCCTTCTTTTTTTCGCGATATCTTATATAATGTAGTTCGGTAGGATAAGTACAAGTGAGTGCGACAGGAGGGACGTAGGGTTTGTAGAAACCTTATAGAAACCTTGTAGAAACCCAATTAAAGAGGTTGGGATTTTTGAGGCACCCTGGCGGTTGCAACTTTACGAAGTAATTATAAAGAATTAAACTTGGCGAATATATGTCCTACGTACGAATATGAGGAAAAATAACGCGAGTACTATTCCTGCGATTATGGGTTCATAGCTTACCATCGGTGGGTGTTGTAAATTTCGGTTCATCATCAGATATTCCTCAAGAGACACAATAGGTTTTCCTAAGCTTCTATTGACCTCATTGTGTACTGTGTTGACCCACGCTATCAAGTTCATTCGGGAAGTTACTGCACCGTGAAGAGGCATTCTTTCTATTAGTTCTGAGTAGTGTTGGGCGCACCCCGGACATGGGAGTAGTACTTTAAATGACTCATAGAAATTCTTAGCATGAAGCATTTCATCACGTGTAGGTTCATCTGGATAAAAATAAGCCACTGTGTGCATTGTGAACCAAAATTTTGATCCCCAGTATCTAGGGTCGGGTAGGGGTACATTGGATTCTCTTATCCATTTATCGTTTTCCATTCTGTTATATTGCGTTATTTTATCTTTAGTCAAAATAGCGCACATTAATATATGACTGATTCTGGTGTACCTATATTGAAAACAATCGATAGAGAAACTGTCATTGCTGTAATGACCGTGGTAACGTTCGTAACGACTTGCAAAATGTACAATCATTTCATCGCAAAACCCAAGGAGAGCTACTCGGATGTTGATATCACAAAATTCACAATTCTTGGGATTTTTTCTGTCTTTGCCACTAAGGGTGCAGTCACAACTTTGTTCGAAAGGCCTATTGATTTATCAGCATCTGTCGGAATGACACCCTCAGCTACTCCTGAGGTCAAAGCGACCTCAACCGTTCCCTCTCTTGTCAAGCTGGTAAGGTGATTAGTGGAAGAAACTGCGAATGTCGCCCTTTGATTGAATCGCGGGCTTGGTGGGTGAATTAATGGTGGAGGCCACGACCGGCTTGGTGGGGTCCCCGACCGGCTTGGTGGCCACGGGTGTCGTCTTGTTTGGTCTCTCTCCGTCAGGGGGAGTGTCGACAACTCGTTTCGCCGGATGATTTGCGCTGCTGTAAACTCCAAGACCGAGAGTACGTAGGGCGCCAGTGGGCTTCCTGTTGTGAAGGTTATCCTTCGCTCCCTGACGTACGAGCTTGGTAGATTCCTTGAGGGGCCACGCGCCTAGGTTGCCGGATGCTCTGACGGTTTTACTGAAGGGGATGACCTCTGAGATGATGTTGCAGACTTTGTATTCGGCGCACGCCCAGCGGTTGTTCTTACACTGATCGTATGCAACGCTCGTTTCTATTTTGCAGAGTCCGTGAACGGCACCATTCTCCATGCCGAAAACCGAGGGCATATTGAACTCCTTGATCAGAGGGAGCTCCTCCATGATTGAGCAGTGAGCTGTTGCGCCAACGTGCACAGCGTACCAAGCAGGCTGCAACTTGACCGGACGGTTCTCAATGATCTTGTGTCCATCAAGAATCAACCATGCCCACGCAGGGTTGTTGAGTGTGAAGGCATGAGTAACCTTAGTGGGGTCGCTTGCACCAGTGATGACACCTGGGCGAGCAGACATCTCGATCGGCAGGCAAGGCGCGATTTGGTCGACCGGGTTTTCGGGGGGGGTCACACATGTGTATCCCCCTCAAGACCAATCGACCAGCCCGTCCCTCGTGATGATCACTCCTCCGTGCACCCCGCTGGCGCCAGTGACTCCATCCGCCCCGACCCGTGGTAGCCCTCCCTCCCCAGAGAGCCCTGTGCGTACCATTCCGCTCTTCACGGGCGGAGAGTCTGACGAGTTTGACAGTTTCTCCGAGGATGACGTGAAGCAGAAAGACAAGGCGACGGAGACTGGATTGAGCGACGTCGAGGCACTGGAGGTGCTGATTTACTCGATCGAAGACAGTATGGATACGATCCATAACAGACTGCTCAAGCTCGAGAAGCGCGTCATGGCGAATGTCGACACCGTGAATTGCCTCATGATGATCATCAACATCGCGATGTTTGCCCATCTGGTTCTTTGTCTCTTTTAATTTTCGTGGCTTACAGAAATGGACACAGTATTGTACATACCAGGGCTGCTGAGGGACATTGTGTCGCACGGTTCGAGTAGTGTCATGATTTTCTTCACCAACAAGAATACGCTTGAGCAAGAACCATGTGCCTCAGCGTATCGCACCTGGGCCAGGGCGGGGTGTCCGCGTGAGCATGCGTGCTTGCCTGGCATTGGTGGGATAGAGTCCAAGTTTTGTGTTGGACAGTTCTTAGTGAATGTCGGACACGAATATTTGTTTTATGTTGAAAACACTCGAGCACAGATATGTTCGAGACTAAAGACATTCATCACCACACACAGGGACGAAATCGGTACTCTTCATATGACGTTCGATTCCGGAGGCACTAAAATTCGCATATTCAGTTTAGCTCCATATCATTTCAAAGCAGTTGTATCATACGCAGGCTGGCAAAGGATAGAAGATTCTGCAGTTATTACTAAGGAAAAAACAATTTCATTTGTGCAAGAACTAATCAAAACCACAGGAGAGGTTAGATTGAACGATAAGTTGTCATTTAAGATCGTTAGAAAATTGAGTCTTTCGGTTTGTTTAGTGGATGATCAAACCCAGTGGAATATGCTTCAAGTCTCCAGGTCTGCATAAGCAAACACAACTCTGGGTAAAAGAAGCAGCAGTCAGAGATAATGTGAACGGAAGAAGAATAGATATGGAGGCGACCAATAAAATGGGATTATCGTATCTCAGTAAGTAATCACAGTTCCAAAAAGTAACGAACCAAACCCAAAATATTATTTTATTTAAAAGTATTTTTTACAAAATTTGATCAAAATGAAAGATTTGTATCAGATGTTTTTGATTCATTTTTGCTGGGTGTCTTTGCATTACACTTCATCACATCTTTATACTAAGTACTGCACCCCGTGGAGTATAGTAGGAGTGGCGTTTAGTTCTGTAATGACTATGACACCACACTGTCAAGCATTTCGATGGTGTATACTTCAAGGAGCGTCATCAATAAACTCTATGTGGATGACACTGGGGACATGGGCAATAGCAAAATTCGCAGCTCATCAGATGGCAGTCGAATCGCAAAGGGAAGAATAAAAGTGATAAGGAATTAGACGGTGATGTCTATCCTAAAAATGTAGACGAAACAGGATTCGGAAGGGTGTCCTCAACCTCTTCCTGTTCTAAAACAGGCGTCTCCATATAGTCTTTCATCTTTTGAGAGGTCTTATCCACCTGATTAGTGAGATAATTCATGCGTTCTGACATCATTGCCTCCTGATTCTTAATCTTTGTTGTATTCTTTTTATTGCACTTAAAAACATAAAGTGTGAGTATGCACATTGCAACAATAACCAGTGCAATTACCAGTCTGTCGTACTCCCTTCCTGTTGATATCATATATGATATTAAAATTAAAAAAAAAAGAAAGTCTTACCGCACTATTATGTAAATCTGAAGAGAAGCTATAAGTATACACAAAACCATAGTCATAATCATGATGCAGATTGCAGGCCATAATAAATGTTGTACCATGGAGGTTACGTAAGCATTGGTACCCGATTTGTCAATTCCTGCCTTCAACAATTCCAAAAAAGGTGCAACAATATTTTCTTGAATTCTAGATCTAGATTCTTCATTATTGAGTTCCTTCTCGAAAAATTCTATTATTTTTTGTGATAACTTGACCATTTACATTAGGTGTCATTATTCGAAATGATGTGTTTACGTATGCTTCCAAATAATGTTGCTTGAAATTATCATATCTAAATGAGGGTTAGTGAGGCAGTCTCATTTTTCGCTGGTTATTGTATTATCTCGGTCATTCTTTACGTTTTACCAACAGTCACCATGTATCCTGTATCCACACTGGTCTACAGAGATGATGATGGTGTATGCTACACGTACGACCGGGAAGGGGTGCCGTGTTAATTCGATTCATACCAAAAGAAGTGGTACGTATAAGTAGGTGCTCATGCTTCCCACTCCTTGAAGGCGACCTCCTCCGAAGTGCAGCTGGGGCCAAAGTACCCAGTGCAGGTGCGGCGCAACCCCGGTGGTGCTATGGGGGTGTCGTTGACTGAAGCGTATTCGAACATACGTTCATACAGGGTGCTGAACACCTTGTCCACGGGGGCCTCTCCAACACGGCTGTAGTAGTCTTCTTCCGCCTGAGTGATGTCGCCATTGGTGATGAAGGTGTTCATCTCGTCAACACAAGCATGGATGAGTGGCATGAACTGACGACGAAGCTTACGAAACTCACGCTTCGTGTAGAGGCGCGTGGTCCTGATTGCGCGCCTGAGCAACCACTGCTGCTTGAGTGTGTCTGAGATCTTCAGGCGATAGATGACAATGCGAACGAGCTCTGCGATCGTGAGCATGGTGGTGTCGTTATCAGTACGTGAGCGCAAAAGCAAGCGAGCCGATCCGATTTGAGTGGGTTACACATGTGTAACCCTTGGAGGTGACGAAGATGGGACCACCTAGCCTGTTTGATTCTTGTTTCTTCTCTAAACTTAAGGAAAGAAAGAAGAAGCTAAAGCAGTAGGGCCCGGCCTGCGGGCCGGGCTCGGTAGGGGTACACATGTGTAACCCACTCAAATCGGATCGACCAAAGTCGACTGCCGCGGGGAATCGTGCCCTTAGCTGATGATGATATCGGTCGTCCTTTCAACCATGACGGTCTGGATGGTGCTCGACACGGCAATCAAGAAGTACTTGAACATGTTGCTCGGGAATGAACCGGACTCCCTTGGTATGCCACGGTTCCGTCTCGCTTCCGGTCTCTTCACGCAACTTTTCTGTTTACCGGCGTTGTTGTGCTTTTCGGTGATTTCGTATGGATCCTTCAGCAATTGGGTGGAGAAGACAGAAACCCCCTGGGACTGCGTGTGGTCATCAGTTTTCTCTTCAGTATTTGGAGCTTTCATGCTTGCCGATTTGCTCTTCCTTCGGCTTAGTAGAACGCTGGTGTTTCATCACATCATATGCCTGTTCTCAGTGTTCATTTCTTGGGTCTATCCTGAGGGGTTTCCCTACTATGCCCTGGGTGTCGTGATATTGGAGATCGGCAGTGCATCTTGCAATATCATGTTACTTGGAGCATCGGATCTGATCTATATCGTGGTGATGTCACTAAGCAATATTCTCAGTGGCACTGTTTTTTATCTTTGGATGTCGTCTCAGACTGGCTGCTTTGGTATCATCTTCGCGTCTGTACTGTACATTCCTCTTGTTTTCATGCGCCAAAAGGCAGCTTACTTGAGGATGCTGTCTGCTAAAGCAGCACCATCGTCGGGGCGTGCCTGACCAGTGCCGACCTTCTCAATGACTCTGTAAGCCTTCTGGAATGTCGTGCTTCTCTTCAGGAAAGTCTTGTCGAGGATAAACTTAATGATGAAGAAAACAATACCAATGAAGAAGAACCAAATACTCTGACCAGTGTAAAGTTCCCATGCCTTGAGCTCCTTGACAGGTTTCATGAAAAGTGCTTTGCTCGCCATTGCTAATAAACTATGAAAATGTTTTTTTATCCGTAGTAATTTTTATTTCCGTCATCATCATCAGAATCTGTATCATCTGTCTCTTCTTCCTGAAACACCGGTGCTCTCTGTAGCAGAGAAGCATTGTTCTTGCCGGACCCTATCTTATCTAATGCACAGTGTATTTTGAGAGAAAACGAGTGCTCCATGCCCTGAGGTTGATACATAAACAGGTCTTTACTATCACTCAACTGGTTGTTTATCTGTGCAAACCTTACTAATTTGACCCTTAACTGAGATACGACAGGAATCGACACATCTGCAAATATTTCGTACAAGTTAGATGTAAAAAACATAGTTTCGCCTTTGTTCACAGAAAGTATTATCCTACCGAATGCATTTTCCTTGTTTCTTGAGGTTGCCTCAGAGCTAATAGATCCATCAGGCGTAGAAAGGAAAAGATACAAGTATTGTCTTCCGAATAAGTCTATTCTGTTTGTCGAATTTGCACGATAAACGGATCCATCAAATTGAGAAACTACATCTCTGAAATCCCGAAACCCAAGTATGTACCCCAGGCCATTGCTTGCGCTCTCATCCTCTATGTTGAAGTTTTCTTTACTCAGTAATATGGTAAAAACAGAGAACTCGTTTGTAATAGCGATTTTGGTTGTTGCAATGTCATACTCACAGTCAAAGTTAGAATCAATTTGTAGTAACTCATTTTTCAATTCATTAACAAATGAAGACACCAAATTGTAATCGCCAGGGGTTATTCTAGACTTGAATGATCTCCTTTCAAGAACTTGATCAGCTATTTCCCGTGACGGTAGCGGGGGCCTGGTTGTCCTTGCGGTAACTGCACACGTTTGTGTACTTGTACTTTCGTGTACAGTGAACGTCACTACTTGATTCGAGGTGAACGCTGACGAAGCCTTCTTGATCGGATCAGTATTATCAACATACTGGTTCAAAGTGGATATCACTCTCAATGTGCTTGAAATCGGATTGGCTTGAGTTATAGTCCAGGTGGTGTAAAGTATTTTAACGTGGTTTTCCACTATAAAATGAAGATAATACTCATTGTCTGATTCGACATACATCCCAGTGGTTTTTTCAATTTTGACGAATTGAGATTGTGCCTCAAACGTGAACAGCGTCAGTTCGTCACTAGACAGATATGAACCTGCCTCTCTTACATATATCCTGTAACGTATCGATAACCTGTCTGCGGACAAGAAGAAGACAATGAAATTTGTGTTATCAATCGAAGATAAGCTTATCACTTCAAATTCGGAAAAACTTGTGGACACTAAGTTCACTTGAGAAACAAGACTGAATGTTTGGGTGGCGGCTGCGGGGGGTAAGGTTGTATTCAGTGGATCGCAGTTGCTTACTATTGCATCCTTATATACCAAACTCGACCCTGTGGAATAAAGTGTCACAATTTCACCATTCAAATCCCCAGATTCTAGACGGCAAAGTCGAACTTTACAATCTGGCGCTTGTGTAAAGTTCTCCAAAGTAAAGCTTTGAGAATATCTAATGGTTTCTCCAACTAAATTTTGAACAGGTGCAGTCAGTTCATTTGAAACCGTTTTCTGAGCGCATACTCTGAGATTATTGTTGAACATGAAAAAAATCACCCACTCGGTACTTGACACACTTGTTTCAAAGTGATTCAATACAGATATTTTTATGTTTGATCCAACAACTGTAGACTGCATTGTTGACGGACTTGATTGAGTATCGTTACAAACAATGGAATGCGTACCATTTTGGTCTGAAAACACTACAATAGTGTGGTCAAATAAGGCATCACAACTTGATATGTTGGTCGTTGGATTAGAACTGCATACTACAATATTGTTCAGTAAAGAAAAGTTGCCTGATGATTTATCAAAATAAATAGTAGACACCTCACCATATCTGTTGTTAAGTTGGTTTTGATAGGAAAATCTGAATTTAGCTCCCAAAACATTTGATTCCACTACAGAACTGCTGTAATTAGAAAAAGCAGATGAATTGATTACATCAATTATATTCGAAGCATTGAAAGATTGTAAAGATATGATTTGCTGTGGCTCTTGGTATCCAGTCACGAATCCATGCTGGTTAAATGGAATAACATTGAAATCAAATTGCAATGAACCAACCGTTATTGAGAAATTTTCACTTGCTATCACGCTTACGCCCTGTAGTTCTTGTGTTGTAGAGACACTGATTTCGCTCGATTGAACTGATCTGAATTCATATTTCACACCCTTTATTAACTGAAATGGCCCACTCGCCACGGTCGGTAGCGTCTCGACAACTTCTAACGGACTTGTTTCAAGATGCATTGGGTCATAAGACAATACAGACGTAGTAGGAAATGATAGTTCGGCAAATGTGTATTTAGATGTAGTGATAAGAAAACACCCATCTCCCATTGAGGTTAATGAGTCCACATCAAGAATTCCAGGATATGTTGTTGAAGCATCCAATGTGAGTCTGTTCACAAACGAAATACTTGCACCTTGATCAGCAGTGTTTATGAATTCTGAATTTATCACAATACAATAATGCAAATTCCTTTCTTCAATTTCACCTCCGAGTTGGTTTATAAACACGCGCCCACTTGCTGTCCATAGGTTGGGCATGTTTTCGTCATCCCTCCAATAAAGATTTGGTTCCCCCCCGGGCCGGCAGTCTTCTGAAAACACGGAGCGTGCAATCTCTGATGCATCGTTTGAATATATACGGATTGAATTCCATTGCCAGTTGTTTGAGCTGCTTATAGACCACAGATCTTGACCTGCGTATACAGAGTCAAGATTGGACTGCCCCGGCAATAGGTAGAACGTATCCACGCCATCGTAATGAATATTACATTTAGATCTAACTCCTGGACTTACCCCCGACCTCAGCCGTGATCCCTCGGCCAGGAGCTCCCATGAGGCTGTATTGATAGAATACCTCCAAAAATCAGGTAATGCAGATTTTATTGTGGTATTCACGTGATCGTCATACGTTAATAATGGAAGAGTAGAATCGGAAGTTCTCAAAAAAGCATTTATAGTTGATACAGACTGATCATCCTCTGCAAAAAGAAACAAAAAGAATGTATTTATGCCATCAGATACTTCTGCACACACTACATCTGTTGAATCAAGAAGAACCGCTGTATTTCTTGTGAAAACAGGGTACAATGACCCAATAACGGACCCTTCCCAAAAGGGTGTTGCCTCCGTTGCAAGGGATTCACTTCCAGATTGATTGTATAGTTTTGTCACAGTGCCGGTGAATTGCAATGGTCCTACAGATGGACCTGTTTCGCCACCAAAAACATAGATGTGCTCGCCATCATTGTAGTCAGCAAAATGGCTCCGTGACCCAGGCGTTGCATTTGTAGTCCCACTGAGCTCAATGGGCCCAGTGCTTATTGACGATCCGTTAATGTTATACGCCTGACTCACTGCACCAGTTGTAATCTGCCACAAGTCGTTTGCACATCCATTTATACCCTCTCCTCCGAAGAGCCAGAGATTAGGGGGTGATGCTGAATCCATAGTCAAAGATCCGTGTGCCCGTGGTTCTAACGAGATCACATTGTTTGGATTCGAAACGTAACTGATCGATTTCCAGATCATGCTACGAGTTCTTAATCCATTGTCGATCACGTGCACATTACTGTCTCCGTCAAAACGACCAATCAACATTTTGATGTCGTCTGCAGCGCCACAGTAGGTTTGTATAATACTCTCATTGAACCCCTGACGTCCTCCGATCCGGACATCACCTAACAGGAGAGCAGTTGATGTACTCACAGTGACGGATGAAACTGCCGACCCGGCAAATAGCCGGATGACCCCGTTTTCACGGCCCATACAAACATCTATCACGCCATCGGGTAGCACTTGCTGTGCCCCCTGGTTCAACAGTGATACAGAGAGCAACGGTTCTGTGCCTGTACAGTCAATGAAAAGTCTGAGATCACTTGAATTGATTCCGCAAGACATGATGGTGTACACATTGTTAGGCAGGTGGCCATGCATGTGATCTTCCGACAAAAGAGTCGAATAGTCGAGTCCTTTTATACCAAATGGGGTACAAACATTGAGACCCACAAGAAGCACAGTGCCACTGAACCCACCCCCTCCTATCTCGAAGGATTGCACAGTGTCACGGGCAACAAGAGAGGTGACAAAGTTGTTGTCCACCGCTAGTTTCATTGCCATTCCATTGCCCATCCACGATACATGAATCCACTGGTTGCGTGGAAACGATATTCTCAATGAATTGACTGTTAGAAAATCGTCATCTGTTGCGAGTAACGTTAAGTTTCCTATTTTAATGAGATTTATGGGTCCAGAAACGGATGATGCTACATACAAGAAAGTGTTGACAACAAACTCGCTGGGTAAGAGTATCGGAAACACGATCGCAGAAGACTGGTCAAAAATCAATGATTGTCCAGATTGATAAACACTCGGAAGACTATTCGACACATTGATCGAACTTACCTGCGAGGGCTGTTCACCATTAACAACTAACCCCAAAGAACTGAGATCTATGCTCAAAATAGACTTACAAATTCTGGGTTCGATTGTACAACTAAAAGTGAAGTCACCTGTTGTATTTGCTCGTATAGATGCCCCACTGGATGGCAGTTTCAACACGTTCACCCCTGAGAACATCATGGATGCGGAGTCTGAAAAAAATGAAGGTCCTTCAGAGACATTCAATACAGTGGTGGTGAGAACTCCATTTGAAATGTTGTTGCTGACTAATTCTGGATCAATTTTATGACATCTGTCTGTAACAACCCCCTGGTTGGATCTCAAGAGTGAAAATATAAGCATTGAGAAGAAGGGCTCTGCTACGATTGACCACAAATCATTCTTGAATTCATAGTCAGTTTCGAAGGGTTGTGAAGATAATTGAAAAGATGACGTTTTGGGATTTTGTTTCACATTTGTAAAATATAAGTCAACATCAATTGTGTCAACTGACAACTCATAATTCAAAACAAATAACTCAGGATCCCTTATGGCACATATTCCTTTCTTCATAAATAGATTCGAACAGGTGATTCTTATCTCCATGTTATGTAACCCACTGCTCGACCAGGAGGAAGTGTTTATGAGTAATGAGAGATTTGACCACTTATTCACATCAGCACTGTATGATTGAGACGCTCTCAAAGGCCCCGAGGGGGATTCATAAACCTGTATTTGTAACTCTGCACTTTGTGTGATTTGAAGTGTACCAGATACGTCGATAGATTCAAATAGAGGATAGACTTGAAGTTGAAGTTGATATTCGTATCCTGTGGGGTTCATTCCGGAATTCGGTGAACTATACGCAGCACTAGCTGGGTTGAACGAATTTACAGTAAATCCGAATGTCGTTTTCTCGAAGAAAGAACTTACATCATTCAATCCAGACCATCCGCTCATATCAACACTAGGATCCGCAATACTTGCAAAACTCGTGCGTTCCGAAACCGACTGTTTCACAACATCATAAAAATATATTTTATTGTTATTGCTATTCTTCAGGTTTTTCAGTAAATAGGAAGTTTGAGACAATGCAAGTATCGTAAAATTAGGGGTTTCGAATGCAGAAGCAGAAGATCTTGATGTTGACTTTCCTCCAAAAAGGTAAACTGTCTTACCATTGTTCGCAAGCATTGCTCCATCTCTCGGCCCTGGAGTTTCATTGTTTCCAGGCCCCCCCGTGGAAATGAGGGACCATTTTCCATCTCTGAAGCTCCAAAGTTCTGAACTCTCGTGAAACAGAAATCCAGTTCCGTTTACACTCACGGTTTTCCCCAAGGATGATATGTTGGGTCCAGGGGTCTGGAAGCTGTTACGTAAGGATCTTAGAGTATGCTCCGTGGCTCTAAATGTGAATGGCTTGTTCCCTACATCGTGCACACCAGAGGCGAATATACTGAAGGAAAGGGTGTAGTCGGGTGTCGTCTCTACAATGTTCAATACACCCCTGCTGCTTTGTCCTTGTATTCCGTAAAAAAGCGTATTCACGGAACTGTCTACATAAAGAAGAATGGAAGAAGACTCTTTTCTCATGTTTGAGTATTCAATATTCTGAATTTGAGAAGTGAATATTGTTACACTTTGTATTGTTGTATCCGGTATTGTGGGATCGAGTGGATGTGCCATGAGCGTTATCCTATGATATTCTCCCTTTTGTAACTGAAACAAAGGAAACATCGAGCTCGAGTCCGAGGATGATATGGCAATATTTTCACCTATTCTTCTGACGAATAGAGTTATAACTTTAAACACGTCTGATGTCCATTTTATAACTGAATTGCGGTCTACAAAGAAAGATCTAGAAGAACTTGCATTGACAGAAGCATATGAATTCTCTATGGAATACAACGATGAATTTATGAGTATCAGATCGGGGCCATCAATAATCAATAGAACGTAAATTTTCATTATTCCGGAAGAGTTCACAGATGACACTAAGATTCTGTTGTTCATACAATCACAGCTGAGATGTACTGATTCTTGCTGATCTATCTGAATCTCAGATGTAAAATTTAATGCAAAATCTGCATCTATTGTTATCAGTTTGCATTTGATTGTATTATTTGAGAAATATACTGCAAATGCTTTAGTGCTGTCAACAGGACACGAAGAATACAATGAAACATTCGTATTTACTAGATTCGAATTGCTAAGCCTTCCATCTGTATCATTCACATTTGTACCAACAGATCCCACGAGTAGATTGGCAGATGTATTTGCCCTGTTGTAGACTAGTGCGAATTTGTTGTCAGTTAGTAAGCACATACGTTTGTCGAAAACTTCATCGCCATTAGTTTGAAACGTAAACTCAGAACCAAATGAAAATGAAGCGTTTGAGACACCATTGTATTTCAATATTACGAAACGACAATTTCCAGAATAATTGTCATCACCCTCGGAATATGCCGCTACGAATAAAACTTCCTGTGTACTTTCAGATAGAATTATAAAATCTATGTTTGAAGTACGTGATGCATTGAAAGTATGAGAAGATATTTTTTTCACATTTTCATTCAAAGTAGTCAAAAAATCAATTATTCCATGGCCATTCGTTTGGGAAGAATCTACTCTCATGACCGTTAGTTTGTCCTCAACGTGACTGTTTGGTATCAAACGTTCAGTGTATCCTGTAGGAGCTCTGTTTGCAAACAGTACGGGATCAATCAAAATCTCCATCAGATTGTTTGTCTCATCTACAAAATATTCTGATTTTGGAATCTCTGCGGATACCAGTTCGAATCTTTTTACACCAAACAATGCTTCTTTGAGATTTATAACATAGTCATTTGTATTTATGTGAGCACTTTTGTTTCTATCTCTGCTATCTATGTTGACACTTTTTTGAACAATGTTGATTTCAGGAATCTGATCCTGATTAAGATAGTTCATTTATATATGCATAACATAATTACTTTAAGTATTTCTTCTCACACTTTTAAATTGGTATAATTCCGACGGAAGACGGAAGATAGATCTGTATCGAAGAATACTCCGGTTTTGTAATCATCGATGTTGATGCTAGTTTCAAAATGGTAGGGTGCTGATGAGAGGATAGCATTGAGTTGAATGTTTGCTTCACTAAATTTAACGTATCTACTTGGGTTTCCTCTCCTCTCAGGGTGACACGTGTGTTACCTTTAGACAGGAGATCAGGCGGCCGACCCTACAGTTGATTAACGACAACAGTTGAATAACGCGTTATTCAACTGTTGTATAACATTTTAAATATAAACTAAATAAACATAAGCAGTAACGATTCTGAAATGTATCTTCAAGCAAGCTGTGGTATTAAAAGACACAGGTGGGAAAGGATACAGGAAGCATGCCGGAGAACGAACCACAATATTGGTTCCGTATATGGAACTCCCAGAAACTAGAATCGACCCTACCTGGATATGGTGATAAAATTGAAAAGCTCGTCTACAACTCAACGATCACAAGAATTTCTAAATCCATTGCTTCACCTAAAGTGGAAAAGTTCAGGGTGATATACAATTGGTTAACACAAGTTGTCATAGAAGATGAAGAGTTTGTTCGAGATGTTATTGAAATACGTTCCATACGCCCGAGTGACATCGTGAATGTCTTGATTGAAAGATTGGATTCGAAAGATCATCATCTCTCTAAAATATTACCAGAGGATGACGAACGGGCTGCGGCAAGGTATCATGTATCAAGACTGCTATGCGAACACCTTGGAAATTCAATAGGTTCATCGGTTGAAAAATCGATTGCAAAGCATCAAACTATGAAATCAAGATACAAGAATCAATCATTGAGACTGTTAGCGAACATCAAAAATAACAAAACCAATCTAAAAGATAGACTCTTAAACGGCACATTCGATCCAGAAGATATGGGTGATGCGACTCATAAGAACTTGTGGCCTGAGTTGTGGAAACGACCAGAAATGCAGCCAGGTCATCGTGCGGTCATCAGCAGACAGGAAGATGGTCAGGTGAAAGATAGCTTGATCAAGTGTGCAAACTGCAAAAACAATACAGTTCAGACGACAGAATTTCAGACCAGAAGTGCAGACGAGCCAATGACGGTTTTCTGCAATTGCACTACTTGTGGAAAGCGCTGGAAAATGTAAATAGAAAGCAGGCAAATAACACAATACTTAAAGTTTTGAAATAATCTGCTAAATAGTAGGACATGGTCCATACGGGTTCGTAATATTTGTCTAATTGTAACATGTACACTGGCAATCGCGCATACCATGGCCAGGCTGTCTTTTGATTTTCTGTATACTCAAACTTCTGATAGGCGAGTTGTTTTGCATATCTATAGGATATGTGTGTCGATAATAAAATATCAATATGTATGCAATTACATGTGTCGGCCATAGTTTCAATGTACCGTGACATCCCCTTTGGTGTATGTATTACTGCGTGTGCACCTAATGCCCGATCTGATATTCGTACATGCATTCCATGCTTCTCGTATTTCCAGCCTGGGGTCACAATACACCCTAAGAAATAATGATCTACATGCATACCGGAATCGGAATTCAAAAAATCATTGATGTTGACAACAGACGAACGGAGAGTTTCTGGATCTCTCAACCATTCAAAATCATCTTCAAGTATACATACGTTTTCTTAAGGGTGGTGTTGTTGAGCATGGAGCATTATTTCTCTTTGAATATAACACAAATCAGTCAAACTATCGCGTTTACACAGTTCTCTACTAGTTGTTTTGTAACCTTGATTCATTACAATATAATTGGTAGAGGAGGGGGAAAAGTACTTGATCTCTTCTCGAAAATGTCTCTTTGAAGATGGCATTGTCAAAATATAAGTGGCGCCTATTTGATTAAATGAAGTATTGGATTCAATTATATCGATTGTATATCCCATATCATCTGCTGCAGTTTCTAAAACTGCATCACTACTTTCGACAAGTCGCATTTATATGATCTAAGACAAGAATAAAATTCAAGAAAATATTACCAGTTGTGGCATTTGACCCGAACTCATCAGAACCATCTAAGCTATCAAAGATCCATTAACGTACGCTAAATACAATATTGAAGACGTTAAAAGCAAAGTATTTCGTATATACATCATTGTCAGAGCTACTATCACACCAGATAGCGCGTCAGAAAAAATAGTTGTGATGGGTAATGGATCATAATAATACTCTTTCAGATACGGAAACATTCCAGAATATCTCATTGGAATTCCGACTGCGGCACTTACGAACGCCACCCAAAGGAGGTACAACAGATTAGACTCAGATACGACTTCGGGTGTGAATTTGTTAATTATTACACTTGTTCCAGCTCCTACAACACCAGCAATAGCAGCCGCAGAAAGGACAGTATGATGTTCGAAATAAGGACGGAGTGCAACAACCCAGCTCAACTTTTCTATCCCCATGAATTTTATTTTTCCTTCCGAAAACCATCTGAGTATGACATCCCAAACAGCCGTCACACAAAATGCAACAACCATGATTTTGTATTCGTTTCTCATTCTCACTACCATTTACGATTGTTATATGTAAAAATTATTCACGAGGTATGGAAAAACATATGTCGATGCTACAAAGTAACAACTGTTGATACTACAAAGTAACAAACTTTACGTAAATTTTCCTTGTAACCTCTCTTTCCTCGTATTTTTTCAATGTTTCCTCGTATTTTTTTTTTCTCTGCATTTATGTAAATGGATATAGTGCCGACAAAAAAGCATGAAAAAAGGAAGAAAAAAACATCCCCAATGGTATTGAATAAGAATCCACCAGGGTTTAAGAAACACATAAAACATTTTGACCCTAACTTAGTGGAGAGCATCATGAGTACAAAGAACAAGGGTGTTATACAAAGAATATCCAAATATGCGTTTGCTACGCCACACGGTGTGAAAGCTAATTGCTACGCGTTTTTCCTTACTTTACCAGATATTCAATGGCAAGATAGAAAAAATAAAACCCAACCCGGGGACAAGTGTAAAGCATCATGGTCAAAACTACCATTAAATTTTTCCAGTAGGGGGGAAGCATCTAATCAATTGATACAGCGTGTTATGTGTGATAACGGTAAAAATGGAGTTGTAAATTTTATTAAACCTCTTTTTGATGGTTATCCCGAGTACATAACACAAATAAAACTTCCAGAGGGATACATATTAGGTTGTTGTATTGTTGGTGCAAGTGATTACCATTTTTGCAGACGAGAAGGAATAGATGAACTTTTGAAAAACCAGGCGTTCAAAGAAATTTGGACGACAAAAAACATGCACAGTGTAAAAAAACAACTAGAAGCTTTGAAGTCACAAGGACATACATACTGTTGGTCTCATGTTGCAGGATGGTCTGGTAGACTAAAGTTAGTTGACAGTGATGGTATTGTCATAACAAATCCAGTGGATAAAAAAGCATCTGGTAATGCAGCAAGAAATTTGAACAAAGACAGAGCAAATCACAATTACAGTAGTCTTCATTATGACACGTTTGTAGCCTTCTTCATATTGAAGGCCCGTAAAGCGACTGTAAAAGATGACAATAAGATGCCTAGAAATGACAATCTTGTGAATTCTGCGCTGCGGGATATGGGCATGACCAACAAGACAATTAAGAACATGACCTCAGTGAACTTTCAAAAAATGAAGGTGCGACCGCGCATGCTCAGTGTCCCTGGAATGGTAACGTCACACTTGAAGGCCAAGTAATCGAAGGACTCGTAACCTAGAGTCAGATGAATGGCATCCAAGTCGTTTGTGGAGTGTTCAAATCAGAGATGAAACAACTCGAAGTCCTCCAACGGGAACTCCCGAACAAAATATTTGTCTCATCCGTACTTTAATGTGTACGTACACAATAT
>Ga0209716_1001495_pt1 | contig 17497 bp, 11 predicted proteins | sample COGITO_mtgs_1205_FD_184811 | JGI IMG/M metagenome (GOLD analysis project Ga0209716, IMG submission 184811) | Pelagic marine microbial communities from North Sea - COGITO_mtgs_120531 (SPAdes) (version 2) | ecosystem: Environmental > Aquatic > Marine > Epipelagic ...
CAGCTATTTTAGATGAAGCAGATGCCTACAGGCAAAAAACAAAAGCACTCATTGAAAAGTATGATGAACTAACCCAGAGTTTGTTTCTGGAACTATTTGGGGATCCTGTGAGGAATCCTAAGGATTGGAATGAAGTAATTTTTACAGAAGTATTAGTTCTAAGAAGGGGGTTTGATTTACCGAGACAGGATAGGATTAAGGGTGAATACCCTATTATGGCATCAAATGGAATACTTGATTGGCACAATGAATTCAAAGTTGAAGGTCCTGGTATAGTAACTGGTAGATCTGGAACATTGGGTAAAGTCCATTATATTGAAGGGGATTATTGGCCTTTAAATACTGCATTATATTCTCAGAAATTAAATGGAAATAATCCTATCTACCTCATCTACTTAATCAGAAACTTCAGAGTTGAAAGGTTCTCAAGAGGTGCTGGTGTACCAACATTAAATAGAAACCTTGTACATGCAGAAACTATAATGACTGTTCCTATAGAACTTCAAAACCAATTTGCAGATAGAGTTCAAGCTATAGAAGCACAAAAAGCCCAAGCAAAGGCTAGTTTAGCCCAAGCAGAAGATTTGTTTAACAGCCTTTTACAAAGGGCATTTAAAGGGGAGCTGGTATGAGTTTAATTTTCCCCATACTAACTAATATACAGTCTGGTAATCTACAGGAATTTATTTCTTTTTGGAGCAGGTTGTATGCGTATGATAATGCTGCGCTTTATGATAAAATCCATTACAAAGTCTTGTCAGAAAAAGACATAAAAGACCTTTATCAATGGAAAAATGGCATGAAGTTGAGTCAGGCAAAAGAGAAAAGTTTAAATACTAAAATCATCAAAAAATTAAATATTATTAACAGCCTTAGAGCAACAATTGAATTTGACCTTGACTATTTTTTAAAAGAATTTAAAGAGGTGTCTGTGGTATGGAAGGTGTTTTTATTGCACATTATAAGCCCAAGTATGTATCCTATTTATGACCAACATATTCATAGGGCATATCGGTTTATGAATAATGAAGCATCAGATGGTATTAAAGCAAGCATGAATGAGTCTGTAAAATTAAAATTCTACTTCGAAGAATATTATCCTTTTGTAAAGGAATCAAAAATAAAAGACCTTAAAAAAATGGATGAAGCTTTCTTTGCCTTTGGTCAGTTTATAAATATTGGTAATCAAAAAATATTAGTAAATTAAGAACAATGAACATCAACCAACAATCAAGTAAAGCCCAAGATAGAACACTAAGTGTTTGGTTTCAAAAGTTACAAAATGGAGAAATTAAGCTACCGCGTTTTCAACGTTTTCAAGCCTGGGATAAAAAACGTATTACCAGTTTATTAGAAACTATTACCTATAACTTACCCTTAGGAGTTACCTTATTATTAGAAGTAGACGAAGAAAAATTCATTTCTCGTTACTTAGAAACAGCACCTAAAACGGGTGTAAAAGTAAACGAGCATTTATTAGATGGGCAGCAACGTTTAACTTCGTTATGGAGGAGTATGCATAATAATTATGATACAGAGACCTACTTTATTTATATTCCGGATTTTGATAAAGAAGATGACGGTATCAGTAATGAAAATATGATGGCGTATTGCCAAGGTAGATGGTTTAAGAAAGAAAAAAAATATCCCTTATGGGCAGATAGTCCCAGTGCATGCTTTAAAAAAGGGTTGATCCCTGTCAATTTATTAAAGCCGGCAGATATAAGAAAAGAAATTGATGAGTGGATTACTAAAGCGGTTTCAAGTTTGGAACCCACAGACAAACAAGATCCAGATTTTGTAGAAAAGTTTATTTCTTTTAATGAAACAAAAAATAAGTTAGATAAAAAAATCACAGAACTTAGAGAAATCATAAGTCACTACAATCTACCCTTTTTATCCTTGCCAACAAGTACCCCTAAAGATATTGCTTTACGCGTATTTATTAATATGAATACCAATACCAAGCCATTGTCTTTGTATGACGTTATTGTAGCAGAAATAGAAAGTGTGAAAGGGGTTTCGTTACATGATTTACAACATCAATTAAATGAAGAGTATCCAAAAATTGCAGGCTATTTTCAAATAGAACAGCTCATTTTGGCAACCTCTGCACTATTACAAGATAAAATACCTAACAATGCAGGGATGTTAGAAATGAGTAAAGAAAAAGTTGTTGATAATTGGAATCTATTACAAAATGGTCTTCACAAAATGACCTCTTTTCTAGCAAATGAGGGTATCTATAATAGACAAATATTACCCACTAATGCAGTTTTAGCTGTAGTAGCAGCTTTATACAGATATATTCCAGAAACTTTAGATGAAAGAGGTAAAGCAGAAATTTTATTAAAAAAATATGTATGGTCTGCATTTTTTACAGACAGATATGAAAACTCTGCAGCTTCAAGAGCTTTTAAAGACTTTACCAATTTAAAGAATATTATTCTTAAAAATCATAAAGAAAATGGCTTGCCTTATCATGAAGATGATGTGCCAGCATTAAATAGAGAACTACATGCTATTTCGGATATAGATTTTCTAACCAAAACAGGTTGGCCAAAAAGAGAAAATATTAGAGCAAGGGCCATTATGTGTGTAGCATCAAAATTAGGGAGTCATGATTTTTCTGATGGTCAGAAACTAACGTTAGATAATTTAGCAAACAGAGATTATCATCATATTTTCCCAAAAGCTATTTTACAAGAAATAAATGTAAATCCAAATTTGGCTTTAAACTGTGCCATCATAACATCTTCTACAAATAAAAGTTTAGGAGGAAAAGCTCCTTTGCAGTATATTAAAGAAAAGTACAATGTTTTTGATGAAAAAACTATAAAGTTTAGACTACAAAGCCATCTTATTCCTACAGATAGATTAACAGAAATAGAAGAGTATACAGATTCAGATGGTAACTATTTAAAACGTCAGTTTGAATTCTTCATCAAGGAAAGAGCTGCTCTTGTTAAGGAAGCGGCAACTCAATTATGTGAAGGCATGTCTATAACAACGGCCTCTATATTATCTAAAAATACAGAAGTTTCTCTCGAAAGAAGGGAGCTAGATGAAGAAGTGAGTAAGATAGAATTAGCAACAAGAAAATTAATAGCAGATAAGTTACCAGGTGTTCATCATAACGGAATAATTCATATTAATCCTAAAATTGTGGAATCAGCCTCTAGAAAATACGAGAGTTTTTTAAGAAAAAATCCTGGTGAAGAGAGAGAGAGCCCGCTGTCCTTAAGATTGATTTTAAATAATTTAACATTATCAGAATATAAAGATATATTAATATCTGGCTCAAATTGGGGTTTCTTTGAGGATGTTTATGGAACAAAAGGGAACGTTTTAAATAGATACACACAATTAGGCACGATGAGAAATAAATTAAGACATGATAATGTGCTAACTACTGTAGAAAGAAAAGATGGTGAAGCAGCTATAGAATGGTTTAACAAATGTATGATAGATTATATAAATTAAAATATGAGCAACTTCCAATTCCTACATAAAGAATGGCCTGCCATATATAGAGAAGCAAATGAAGCTGAAAAGCTTACTTTAACTTCTCCAAAGGCAAGCGCTATGATTGCAAGATCAGCACTAGAAAAGACGGTACAATGGCTCTATCAAAATGATGAGGAGCTAGAAAAGCCTTATGACACCAAGCTCTCTAGCTTAATTCACGAGCAATGTTTTAGAGAAATTGTTAAACCTTCTATGTTTAGGGAGATAAATCTAATACGTTTAACAGGAAATAATGCAGCACATGGAAAAGCAATCACTCATGATCAATCCATTGCCAGTATCAAAAATTTATTTCGTTTTTTAAGTTTTCTAGGTCTGTATTACAGTGAAGAGGAATTGACTACTCCAACCTTTACCATGGGGTTAATACCTGATGGAAATGAGCAAAAAGAAACACTTAAAGCACTTCAGCAGTTAGAGGAGCAACTGGATCAAAGAAGAGAACAAGACAAAGCAGAACGTTTACAAATAGAGGCACAAGCGGCACAAATAGAGCTGCTTCAAAACCAGTTGTTAAATCAACAAAAAGCAAACACCAAAAGAAGGGTAGAGAGAGAAAAAGTAAAAGATCCTTCAACAAGCATTCCTATTTTAATTCCGGAATCTATTACTAGAAAACTCTATATCGATGTGTTGCTAAAAGAAGCAGGATGGGAAGACTTAACAGAAGGGAAAGAGTTAGAATATGAAGTAACAGGCATGCCGATAAGCACCAATCCTTCTGGAATTGGTTATGTAGATTATGTCCTTTGGGGAAAAGATGGAAAACCTTTAGCTGTGGTAGAAGCTAAAAGAACCATGGCAGATGCCAGAAAAGGAAGACACCAAGCAGAGCTCTATGCAGATTGTTTAGAAAAAATGAAGGGACAACGCCCTATTATCTTTTACACTAATGGTTTTGAAACCTTTATTTGGGATGATACCTTTTATACAGACAGAGAGATTCAAGGGTTTTACACCCAAGATGAAATCCAACTACTCATAGAAAGAAGAACCACCAGAAAAGACTTAAGAACCTTTAAGGTGAATACCGATATTGCAGGTAGAGATTATCAGTTAGAGGCTATTAAAAGGGTGGCTGAAAATTTAGTGGTAAATGGAAAAAATGGAGGTCTTAGAGGTGCCAAAAGAGAAAGCTTATTAGTAATGGCTACAGGGAGTGGGAAAACCAGAACAGCTGCTGCAATTGTAGACATGCTCACTAAATGCAACTGGGCTAAAAGAGTACTGTTTCTAGCAGATAGAAATGCTCTGGTATCTCAAGCTAAAAACGCTTTTAAAGAGCATTTGGAGCATCTTTCTGCCATAGATTTAACCAAAGAAAAAGAGGATAGCAATACCCGTTTGGTATTTTCTACTTACCCTACCATTATTAATAAGATAGATAAGGTAAAAACAGAAGAGCAACGGTTTTATGGGGTAGGCCACTTTGACCTCATCATTATAGATGAAGCCCACCGTTCTGTGTATCAAAAGTATAAGGCCATCTTTGATTATTTTGATGCTATGATAATAGGTCTTACAGCTACTCCAAAAACAGAGATAGACCGCAATACCTATGGTTTATTTGGTATAGAAGACGATAATCCAACCTTTGCATATGAGCTGAATACGGCTGTAGAGCAAGGGTACTTAGTCCCCCCAAGATCTATTAGTATTCCTCTAAAGTTTCAAAGAGAAGGCATTAAATATGCAGAGCTTTCTGACAGAGAGAAAGAGGAATATGAAGAAAAATTTGGAGATCCCTCTAATGAAGAAGCGCCAGAAGAAATTGGGAGTGCTGCTTTAAACAAATGGCTGTTTAATACAGACACCGTTGATAAAGTGCTTGAACATTTAATGAATGATGGCATTAAAGTAAGTGGTGGTGATAAGCTAGGAAAAACCATTGTGTTTGCTAAAAATCATGCCCATGCTGTATTTATAGAAGAACGGTTTAATATCAATTACCCTGAATATGCAGGGAAGTTTTTAAGAGTGATAGACAATTATGAAACCAAAGCACAAGATTTATTAGAGAAATTTACAGATCCTTTTGAAGAACAAGAACCACAAATTGCGGTTTCTGTAGATATGATGGATACAGGGGTAGATGCCCCTAGAGTAGTCAATTTAGTGTTCTTTAAAATAGTGAGAAGTTCCTCAAAGTTTTGGCAAATGATAGGTAGAGGAACACGTTTGTGTCCAGATTTGTTTGGCCCTGGTGAGGATAAAAAGGAATTTATGATTTTTGACTATTGTCAGAATTTTGAATTCTTTGATGAGCATCCAGAAGGGTCATCTGCTAAAAGCATGAAGCCATTATTGCAACAAATATTTGAAGCCAAACTAAAAGTAACACAACTCATCACGCATCTGACAGATAAAACTCCAGATGAAATTGAAATTAGGGATGGGTATCTTACTGAATTACATAGAATAATTCAGAACCTTGATGAACATCGATTTATAGTAAGAAAAGATTTAAGGTATGTAACAGCCTATAGCAATAAAAGTAAATGGCTAAACCTCTCTAAGAGTGATGTTCAGGAAATAAATACGTATTTATCACACTTGCAACCTCCCTCTAGAGGAGATGATGAATTGGCAAGAAGATTTGATATGTTGGTTTTAATTTATCAAATTTTATTGCTTACGGGTTCTGGTGATACGGGGAAATACATGAGTAAAATATTTAGAACCGCTGCTTCATTGCAGAAAAAAGACAATATTCCTCAAGTATCCATCCATATACCCTTAATAAAAGAAGTTCAAACAGATCATTATTGGAAAACCATCAATGTAAAAAAATTAGAATCTCTAAGAGTCGCTTTGAGGGATTTAATTAAATACTTAGAAACTCAAAAACAAGAGCCTATTTACACCAATTTTGAAGATGAGTTGGATTATGATGGAATTGAGGTAAGAGAGCTGGTAAGTAAGACCTATGTAAGTTTACAATCCTATAAGGACAGAGTTGAAAGCTACATTCGTAAAAATAAAAATCATTTAACAATACATAAACTTAGCCACAACATTCCTATCACTCAAACTGAGCTGGATGTGCTTGAAAAAATTCTTTTCACAGAGGGTGTGGCTGGAACAAAAGAACAGTTTGTTCAGCAGTTTGGAGAAAAGCCCTTAGGCACTTTTATTAGAAGTATTACGGGGCTAGAGCAGTCTACTTTGAATGAAGCTTTTGCAGATTTCTTGCAAGTAGGTAATTTAAAAGCAAACCAAATGACTTTTGTAAAAACTATTATTTCTTATTTATCTAAGAACGGCACAATTGATAAAACGATGTTATATCAATCTCCCTTTACAGATATAAATGACCAAGGAATTAGTGGTGTTTTTGATAATGATGCAAAAAAAATAAAAGTATTGAAGATTATAGATACTATAAATAATAATGTATTTGTTGAACTCTAAAAAATAATGGCAATGTATCTAGATATAAAATATTTTTTTGTTTGATCTAAATCACCCCTCTCAAACCTCACCCCATCAAAAAACCCATAAACAATATGTTTATGGGCTTGTGTATGATAAAAGGAAAGCGTTCTTTCTTATCTCGCAAACTGCGTTACTGAAGAAATTTTCCCATCCAAGTCAAAATAAAAGGTTTCCATTAATTCCTTTTCCCAAATTTTTCCAGATTTTAAAACTCTGCGTTCGTTTGAAAACATCATCACTCCAGAAGCAGCATCTGTATTTGCTATTTTAATAGGTACAATTGAGTACGGAGTCCAAGTAACCGATTTGTAAGAATCAAACAAACCTGCAAGTTGTTTGTTACTCAGTTTCATTTGTTTTCCGTCGTACCCGTTAATCGTTACTTGATCTGCAAAATAGCTACTCACTGCTTTGATGTCCATTTTGTTGTAATGACCCACCATGGTTTCTAACATTTCCGTTTCATTTCTATTCGAAAATTGAAATGGACGTCCTGTGTATTCCCCTGGCTTTTTACCAAAAAATTTCCCACCATAGGATCTTCCAAAATTCACAGAATCAATGGCTTTCCATTGTTTAAACCCTGCTACTTTTCCTTCTTTGTTAAGATAAAACATTTCCATTAGATCCAAACGTTCATAGGAACCGTTTTTATAATCACGCTCTTCTTTAGACCATGCCAATACTTGTTGACCTTCTCCACCATTTATAGACAAGGGTACAATTTTATAGGGTTTCATGCTAATTGAGTTCATGGAGGTCAGCCATGCTTCTGAATCCGCTTCTCCGTTTTCACCAAGAAATGTAGCATCGTAATACGGAGTTAATTGCGCTGCATCTTGATTGCTATAAGCTTCTGCAATTGCTAAGATTGTTTGTGTAGCAGCTGCATCTCCAAATGAATATGATTTTCCGTTATTTTCTCCTTCTCCAAGGTACGAACCTCCACTGCTATTACAGTTGAAAAAAGTAAGTGCTAAGACTGATAAAATGATAATTTTAAATTTCATAAATAGGATGTTTTTTAAGTTAAAGTTATACAAACATAAGAAAATACATTTTATTTTATTTTTTGAAAGTAATTATAAATAGTCTGACGCTTGTGTAATACTATTAAATTAAATAAATTGCATAAAAATTTTAACCCCTACCTATGAAAACATTTGAACCTAGTTGTGCAATCGCTTATTCAGTAAATTTATTTGGAGACAAATGGTCTCTTTTAATTTTAAGAGATTTTATTTTACACAAAAAAACCCGATTCAAAGAACTGATAAGTTCCAAAGAAAAAATTTCAACAAACATTCTTACCAATCGTCTAAAATCCTTACAAAATAAAGGTTTAATCCGAGTTTTAAACCCACAGGGTACTAAAAAAAGCAGGCAATATTTTGTAACTAAGAAAGGCTTATTGGCATTGCCAATTATCATTGAATTTTATTTATTTTCTATTCATTACATCGAGGAATCTAAACTAAATGAATCTCAAATGATGATTAAAAAGGAATTGTTACAAGATCGTGTACTTTTTGAGAAGCAACGAACAGAAAGCTATCTTCGTTTTGTAAATAAGTTGCATTCAGATCAAGTCGCCTAATGAAAAAATATTGACTACTATTTTTTTGAGAGCATAAAAAAACACCTCAGCAAATTCATGCTGAGGTGTTTTTAGTTATTTTTACTTAAGACTAATTTTCTCTACGTCTTCTTCCAAATCCACTAGAAGATTTTCTTTCTCCTCCAGAATTTCTTTCAGATCTATCAGGTCTGTCTGTTCTTCTACTGCTACTGCTGTCGCTTCTTCTTCTTCTTGAAGAAGATCCCTCAGCGCTTCGTCTACGTCCAAAACCACCCTCTTTCTTACCAAAGGGTTTTTTAGATCCCCCTCTTCTTTTTCCTCCAGAACGTTCTTTCTTTGTAACTTCTATATTTACAGAGCGTCCATCAAAATCCGGTTGGTTCCTAGAAAATGCATCCAAAGCTTTGTCTTCGAAATTTTTGTCTAATTCGAAGAAAGAAAAAGTATCTAGAATATCTATGGCTCCTATTTCTATTTTATCTCCAATATTTTGGTCATTGATTAAACCAATTAATTTCGCAGGATTCAGACTGTCTTTTCTACCGATATTGATAAAGAAGCGCGTCATGTTTTCATTAGTAGATCTTGCTCTAGAGTTATCTCTAGAAGACAAATCGTTCAAGTCTTTTGCGTTTTCATAGTAGGCTAACATGGTATTGAACTCCAAAGAAACAAATTTTTGAATCAGTTCTTCGCGTTCAAGGTCTTTTAGCTTTTCGTAAATACTAGGTAAAAACTCATTAATTTGAGTTTCGTTTACTTCAATTGCTTGCACCTTGTCAATTAGGTTCATTAATTGATTCTGACAGATTTCTTTCCCTGAAGGTACCTTAGCTTGAATGAATTTCTTTTTAATAATTTTTTCGATAGGACGTAATTTTCCTTTTTCTTTCCCATTGACTAAAACAATAGAGATTCCTTTGTTTCCAGCTCTACCAGTTCTACCACTTCTATGCGTATAGTTTTCTATTTGGTCTGGTAATTTATGATTGATTACGTGTGTCAGTTCACTTACATCCAATCCACGTGCAGCGACATCGGTAGCGACTAATATTTGAATGGTTTTTTTGCGAAATTTTCCCATTACAGAATCTCTTTGTGCTTGAGATAAATCTCCATGCAAAGAATCTGCACTGTAACCATCTTTTATTAAATTATCTGCAACTTCTTGGGTTTCCCTTCGAGTTCTACAAAAGATAATGGCGTAGATATTTGGATTTAAATCCGCTATTCTTTTTAAAGCAGGGTAACGAGTTCTTTCTGTAACCGAATAATATTCATGACTTACATTATCTGAACCCTGATTTTTTTGTCCTGAAGTAATTTCTACAGGCTTGGTCATATAGTTTCTGGCTATAGACTCTACTTCTCTTGGAAAAGTTGCAGAAAATAATAAGGTTTGTTTGGTTTCTGGAGTAGCCTCTAGCACTTTGTCTAATTCGTCTTTAAAACCCATGTTTAACATTTCATCAGCTTCGTCTAAGACTAACCATTGAACGTTTCCTAATTTTAAAGCTCTCCTATTGATTAAATCCACTGTTCTACCAGGAGTTCCAACTACAATTTGAGATCCTTTTTTTAAAGACCTAATTTGGTCTTCAATACTGGATCCTCCATAGACAGTAGTTACTCTGATGTCTTTAATGTATTTGCAAAAATCTTTGATATTATTTCCAATCTGAACAGCAAGTTCTCTTGTAGGAGACAAAATAATGGCTTGTACATTATTGTTGCTAGCCTCTAAAAGCTCTATGATTGGCAAACTAAAAGCAGCCGTTTTACCGGTACCTGTTTGCGCAAATGCTTTTAAATCGTCTGTTGATGAAATAATTTGTGGGATTGCTTTTTCTTGAATAACCGTTGGTTTTTCATATCCCAAATCTGTTAAAGCTTTGATGATAGGTTCTTTCAAACCCAATTCTAAAAATGTTGACATTACTGTGTTTTTGTGGATTCACAGAACGCTCACCTGTAAACCCGATTATAAATTCGACCTGATTTTTAATGAGTTAGCCTCAAAAATAAAATCGTGCAAATCTACGTTATTATTATAGATTGAAGAAAGAAAACTTGATTTACTTAAGTTTTTTCAAGTCTGTATGTGTTTTTTTAGAGGAAATAGAAGCGAAGCCATTGGTAATAATTCCTTTTTTATTCAAGATGATTGCTCTCGGCATTTTGCTGGTTAAGAAATCGTTCGCATTACTTTTGGGAGTAATGAAGAATTGATTTTTTGGATTTAATTGAGGGATGACCTCCTGTTGCTTGCCATGTATTCGTATTTGAATAAATTCTACCTGCGGAAACATTTCAGTTAGATAATTAACTCTAGAACGTATGAATTTTTGGGAAACGTAAATAGGATTCCAAAAAAGGAGCAATGTATTTTTATTTTTGGTAAGTTTTTTAATAGACCACCTACGGTTGTTAAAATTAGTGATCATAAAATCATTTAAGGGCTGTCCTTTTGTCAATAACTTAGAATCGGACAAAAGTTGTTGTACCAATTTTTTGTCGGTGTCATCGGTACTTAATTTGAGGAAAGTATCAAAGGTTTCTTGGTGAATATTACAACTAGATCTTCTGTAAAAATGACCAATAACAGTTTGCTTTAAAAAAGCATTTTTAAACTCTTTGGAGGTTAAATTTTGATCTATGGTATTTAATAAGTCTACCGTAAACTCTGAAGTATATTCTTTATCGCTTAGTGAATGGCCTAGCTCGAAAGTGATATTGTATAAGTAGTTGCCCACATACTTTGAATGCGGTGGGAAATACATCAGGGTGTCGTTATTAATACGAACAGATTTTCTGTGGTCGTAAAAACTTTGATCAATATTTTTAATCATTGCTTGGTTTGAAACTTTTGAGTGAGCAACAGGATACCTTTCTTTCTTTGCATATATAGGATAGGTAAGTGCTGTTTTCAAAATATGTTTAAAACCAGGAGTTTCGTTTGGATTTTTAGCAATGTATTCATCAAACGTTTTTAGTTTCCTATCTAGTAAAGAATCTGCTTTTACCTGAAATTCATTTGGTTCTAAAAGATTTAGTTTGTAGAACATTCGATTGTCTTTTTCATCTTCTAAAAAACAATCGATTAACATGTTGTTTCTTTCGGCACCCTTTCCTGCAAAAACGATGGACTCATCAAAATACCATGTATTCAATCGCAACATTAAGCTGTCTTTAGGTTCTAGATAGATATATTGGTTTTCGTTTCCGTGTGTAAAATAATAAAGTCCTTCATTGACGTTCTGTAAGTTTCCTAAGAAGGTATTGTCTTTTTCTAGAAATAACGTGTCAATAACTTTTTCCATGGAATACAATACTACATACTTGGATTTTGGATTCAGAATTTTGCCTCCAAAATAGGTGTCAGGTTTAGTAGATTCAGAACTACAGCTAATAAAAGCTGAAGCTATGAATACTAAAATTAAAAAAGGGAAATGTTTAACCATACGTTGTGTAATGCACTAATACTTGCAAATTTAGGGATAGAATAAAGTCCTTATTGTTAATTGATTGTTAAAATAGTTTTTTTAAAATGTTGAATTGGTCATCATTATTTAGTTAAAACCATTAAAATCGAGTGTGAAAAGATAAATCTAATTTGTACTTTTGCACAAAAATTAAAAATTAGCATATGTTATCAGTTTCTAATTTATCTGTACAATTTGGAAAACGCGTCTTGTTTGATGATGTAAACACAAAATTTCAAACAGGAAATTGTTATGGAATTATTGGTGCAAACGGAGCAGGGAAATCAACGTTCTTAAAGATACTTTCGGGTGTGCAAGAACCAACCTCTGGTCAGGTTCATCTTGAGAAAGGAAAGCGAATGTCTGTGTTGACTCAAGATCATTATGCTTTTGATGAGCATCCAGTTCTAGAAACGGTGGTAATGGGTAATAAAGAACTGTTCAAAATAAAAAAGCAAATTGACGATTTGTATGCTGATTATACTGATGAAAATGCAGAAAAAATTGGCGAACTTCAAATAGTTTTTGAAGAAATGAATGGATGGAATGCAGATTCTGATGCCGCTGCGATGTTATCTAATTTAGGAATTTCTGAAAACTTACATTATACCTTATTGAAAGATTTGGATGGTAAGCAAAAAGTTCGTGTACTAATTGCACAGGCATTGTTTGGTAATCCTGATGTACTAATCATGGATGAGCCTACCAATGATTTAGATTTTGAAACGATTGCTTGGTTAGAAAATTTTATTGCAAATTTTGACAATTGTGTAATTGTTGTTTCACACGATAGACACTTTTTAGATGCCGTTTGTACACACATTTCTGATATCGATTATGGGAAGATCAATCATTTTTCTGGGAACTATACTTTTTGGTATGAGTCCAGCCAATTAGCAACGAGACAGAGAGCACAGCAAAATAAAAAGGCAGAAGATAAAAAGAAAGAATTAGAAGAATTTATTCGACGTTTTTCTGCAAATATGGCAAAATCGAAACAAGCAACTTCTCGTAAAAAAATGATAGAGAAATTAAACGTTGATGAAATTAAGCCGTCAAGTAGAAGGTACCCTGCGATCATTTACAAAAGCGATCGTGAAGCTGGTGACCAGATTTTAAATGTAGAGGGGCTGTCTAAAGACTTTGAAGGTGAACAACTATTTGCCAAAGTAGACATCAATTTAAACAAAGGAGACAAAATTGCGATTATTTCTAAAAATTCTAGAGCAGTAACTGCTTTTTATCAAATTATAACAGCGAATCAAGAAGCAGATTCAGGGAAACACAATTGGGGTGTGACTACCACTCAGTCCTACTTACCCTTGGACAATTCTTCCTTTTTTCAAAATGGCGATTTAAATTTAGTTGATTGGTTGCGACAATATGCACAAACTGAAGAAGAACGTGAGGAAGTTTTTTTAAGAGGTTTTTTAGGGAAAATGATTTTTTCTGGAGAAGAAGCTTTAAAGAAAAGTAATGTGCTTTCAGGAGGGGAAAAAGTACGTTGTATGTTGTCTAGAATGATGATGAAAAGAGCTAATATTTTAGTGTTAGATGAACCAACGAATCACTTAGACTTAGAATCTATACAAGCATTAAATAATTCTTTAATAAATTTTAAAGGGACTGTATTGTTTACAACTCATGATCATGAGTTTGCACAAACTGTTGCAAACAGAGTAATCGAATTAACTCCAAAAGGAGTGATAGATAGACATACCTCCTTTGATGATTATCTGTCAGATCCAAAAATTAAGGAATTACGAGATAAAATGTATGCATAAAAAAAGGAAGCTATTAAGCTTCCTTTTTTTAGGATCGCTTTTTTTTATCTCTTCGCCAGAGGACTTACAATTTTTACATCTGAAAAAGAGATCGCACCCCTTATGATTCCATCTATTGTTTTCTTTAAAGCTTCAATGAGTTGCATTTTTAGTTGCGATTTGTGATAAATTAAACTTACTTCTCTAGCTGGAGGTGGGTTGGTGAAATCTCGTAAATTTGCTTTGTCTTCCTCATTTAAATCTAGGGTATGTAAATAAGGCAGCAGCGTCATGCCCAAACCTTCTTTAGAGAGTTTAATTAGTGTGTCAAAACTTCCACTAGCTAATTGAAAGCCCTTCGTGTTGTCAATTTTATGCGTGCTACATAAATTGATAACGCTGTCTTTAAAACAATGTCCATCTTCTAGCAATAAAATGTCTTGTATTTCCAATTCTTCAGACGTAATTTTTTGTTGGTTGTAAAGTCTGTGGTTTTTTGGAATCAAACCTACAAAAGGTTCATAATATAAGGGGTTTTCTATGATTGAATCATTTTCTAACGGAGTTGCCGCAAGTCCTGCGTCGATGTGGCCATCAGATAATTTACGGATGATTTCATCTGTGGTCAATTCTTCGATGATTAAGGTTACTTTTGGATATTTTTTTGTAAAATTTTGTAAAAACATAGGGAGCAAAGTAGGCATGACCGTGGGGATGATCCCCACTCTAAACTCACCTCCAATAAATCCTTTTTGTTGATCTACAATGTCTGAAATTCGATTGCTTTCATTGACAATGACCTTTGCTTGCGCTACAATTTTTTTCCCGATCTCTGTGAGTTCAATTGGTTTTTTAGAACGATTAAAAATCTGAACATTCAGTGCCTCTTCAAGTTTTTGTATTTGCATACTTAAGGTAGGTTGCGTTACAAAACTATGTTCAGCAGCTACTGTAAAGTTTTGATATTCTGCAACAGATAATACGTATTTTAGTTGGGTAATGGTCATGGAGTATCATAATTTTCGATAAAATTATAAAAAACCATCAATTAAAACTATAACTGTATGCTTAAATTTTTCTTAAATTTTAAATAGGTATGAACAAAGTCCCTATTGTAATTGATATGAAAATCCAATTTCATATCCCAAAACATTGTATCCGCTGTTTGGAGATTTAAAATTCAAATTAGAAATGTGACCAATTGAACTACCTAGGTATAAAAAGGTTGTATTTGAGGTTTGAAATGAAATGCCTAGAGCACCATTTTCGATAAATGTAAATCCTTTGGCGAGTCGTTCTGTTCTCTTTGTTATCGTTGCAATTCCCAACCCAATAGTGGCTAGAATGTCTACTTTTTTCAAAAGTTTCTTTTTCAGTGCAACTCCAAATTCTATCGCATACAAATGCATGTTTTTTGGAGTTGTAAATTCGATCCTTTTTTCTAGATAGTTTTCCTCAGAGGGCAATACAAATTGTTCGTTGATTAATTGATGCTGTATGGAGTGTATCTGAGGCTGTACAATCAATTCTAAATCAATATTTTTCCAACGTCCTAAGTCGTGAAATGTTTGAATTTTATAAGTTTTTGTCTGATAAGAATAGTCTTTATCATTTATTATCAAATTATTTTGCTTTGCGTTACTATACATGAATCCAATTCTTTTAATCTGAAAGATTCCTGTATTATGTTCTTGCGCTCTTATAATACAAACCGATAGAAACAGGATTAAAAGCAGTAATTTTTTTTTATTCATTTGTGTCAAGTGACGGCTATTTCAATGTTTCTAAGAAAACATTTTAGCGACTTTCTCCGCTTTTTTATTTTGTGAATAATCGTAAAATCCTTCCCCAGATTTTACACCTAATTTTCCTGCTCTTACCATATTTACTAAAAGGGGACAAGGAGCGTATTTAGGATTTTTAAAACCATCATAAAGCACTTCTAAAATAGACAAGCAAACATCCAACCCAATAAAATCTGCTAATTGTAAGGGTCCCATAGGGTGTGCCATTCCTAATTTTAGGACCTGGTCTATTTCATTGACACCTGCAACTCCATTGTACAGCGTTTCTATGGACTCATTAATCATTGGCATTAAAATTCTGTTTGCTACAAAACCAGGATAATCATTGACTTCTACGGGAGTCTTATTTATTTTTTTAGACAAAGCGACGATCGTCTCCATTACTTCATGAGAGGTATTGTATCCCCTAATAATTTCGACCAATTTCATGATGGGTACTGGGTTCATAAAATGCATTCCGATTACTTTATCAGGCCTGTTGGTTGCCGCTGCAATTTGAGTGATTGAGATGGAAGAGGTATTGCTTGCTAAAATAGTCTCTTCACTACAAACTGCATCTAATTCTTTAAAAATACCTGTTTTTAAAACTGCATTTTCAGTAGCAGCTTCTATGACAAGGTGGGCAATTTTAGCGCCTTCTTTAATCGATGTAAACGTTTTAATCTGCTGTAATGTCTTTTTTTTGTCAGCTTCAGAAATCTTTTCTTTAGCAACCATCCGGTCTAAATTTTTGACAATGGTTTTCATTCCTCTCTCCAGAGATTCTTCTGAGATATCAATTAAATGTACATTGTAATTGAATTGTGCAAAAGTATGAGCAATCCCATTTCCCATGGTTCCCGCTCCTATAACTGCGATGTTTTTCATATTATTAGGGTGTATTAAAAAATAGTTACTAGGTTTTACATAAGAATTTTAAATCTTAAGTATTAAATTTTCGATGATTTTCTATATTAGAAACAATCGATAATCATTTGAGCAACCCTTAATGCTTCTGCACCTTGACTTAAAGTAACAATAGGAGTACTATTGGTTTGAATAGCATCTGCAAATGACTCTAATTCATCTAAAATGGCATTGTTATTTTCTATTGCAGGATTTTCAAAGTAAATTTGTTTTTTTACGCCTTCTGCATTTTGTAAAATCATTGCAAATTCATCCGGATTTTCAGGAACCTCTTTCATTTTAACAACTTCCGATTCTTTGCTTAAAAAATTGACAGAGATATATGCGTCCTTTTGAAAAAATCTAGTTTTACGCATATTCTTCATCGAGATTCTGCTTGCTGTTAGGTTGGCAACACATCCATTTTCAAATTCTATTCTAGCATTGGCAATATCAGGTGTGTCAGAAATAACAGCAACTCCACTTGCATGCACTGTTTTTACTTTAGAATTAATAACAGAAAGGATGATATCGATATCATGAATCATTAAATCTAATACGACTGGCACATCTGTTCCTCGTGGATTGAATTCTGCTAATCGATGAGATTCTATGAACATTGGATTATCAATCATTTCTTTTACAGCTGTAAAACTTGGATTAAAACGTTCGACATGGCCTACCTGCCCTTGAACGTGATATTGACTTGCCAGTGTTTTGATAGCTTCTGCTTCTAAAACTGTTTTTGTAATTGGTTTTTCAATAAATATATGACGCCCTTTTTCTATAGATTGTTTCGCGCAATCAAAATGCGAGAGCGTTGGGGTGACAATATCAACAACATCAACAGCATCTATTAAAGATGCAATAGATGAAAAAGTAGTGTAACCAAACTCAAGAGCTACTTTTTTTGCATTCTCTTCAGAAGGATCATAAAAACCTATCAATTCATACTTTTTAGATTCTTGTAACAGACGTAAATGAATTTTACCAAGGTGCCCTGCACCTAAAACTCCAACT
>Ga0209716_1001498_pt1 | contig 17484 bp, 20 predicted proteins | sample COGITO_mtgs_1205_FD_184811 | JGI IMG/M metagenome (GOLD analysis project Ga0209716, IMG submission 184811) | Pelagic marine microbial communities from North Sea - COGITO_mtgs_120531 (SPAdes) (version 2) | ecosystem: Environmental > Aquatic > Marine > Epipelagic ...
TAAGTTCCTTTGGAAAGATTATGTCATTTTTCTTTTCATAAGAACTTATACTTTGTGAACTTACTAATTTAACACCTGCATTAAAATATAATTGTATTAAACCTTCCATCTTAAAGCTTATTGCACCACCAGAAAACGATCCTTTCTTAGAACGTTTTTTTATTAATATTTGTTCAACTTTATTTTCATCAAAAAAATTGTTTACCTCATCAAGGTATTTTAAAACACTTTTTTTATCTTCATCATCTTCTAAAGCAATCTTTTTTATTTTTAAATCTATATAATCAATTATATCATCAGATGAATAATCAACAACTGTTAATACAGTGTAGTTAGATTTTAACTCAATTCCGCAAACTTTCATAAATTTCCTTTTAAAGTAATATTATTGAAGTATACAGAGTTTAAAAAAACTACTTTTGTTTTATTTCAAATTGTAATACAATTTATTAATCTTTAATTTCTTCAAATAAATAAAAGTTCGTGTGCCCTGATTTTTTATCATAATCAGCACTTTTTTTATCAGTAAATTTGTATATCATTTCCATAGCTTTTTTATGACAAGTTGTATGCCCTATTACTTCAGAAGAATCATCTTTTGTTAAAAAATTCTTATCATATCCTTTTTTAAAGTTTGCTGCTGCTTCTTTATTTCCAAAAGTATATTTCATAATATTTATATTTCTTTTTACATCAATTCTTGCTTTTTTATTAAGGTCTTCAAATCTTAAAATTCTATTACCATTTGATGAAATCTTCATTGTAACTGCAGTCTCTATGTTTTCAATATCATCTATAATAATATATTCTTTTCCATTAATCATAATTTCATTATCATTTAATTTTTTAATCTCTTTAATTAGAGTTTTTTTACCTTTTGCCATTTTACACCTTTTACTATATTCGCAAATTTTATGAATTATATCCAAATAAAAATAATTGAAAATACAAATTATGCTAAAATTGTAAAACAGATAAGATAATATAATCAATTAGGACAAAAAATGACTCTCCCTATAGCTCCAAGTGAAGTAAATACTGTTTCACATTTAATTCAACTTTCAGTCGCTCCTGTTTTTTTATTAGCAGGTGTTGCTGGACTATTAAATGTTTTTACAGGAAGACTAGCTAGGATTATTGATAAAGTAGAAAAAATTGATGCTGGTATTGAAAATAAAAAAACCGAAGAAGCAAAAAAACTTGCAGAAGAAAAGTCAAGAGAAAGAAGATTATCTCTTACAATTAGAATGCAAAATATAAATCGATCTATATCTCTTTGTACAATGACTGGACTTTTAATAGCTCTAGTAATTGTTACGATGTTTTTAAGTTCAATTTTACAATTTGAAGGTTCTGTTATTATTGCAACTTTATTTATCTTTGCTATGCTTTCATTAATTTTATCATTGATTTTATTTCAAAAAGAAATATTTTTTACAACATCATTTTTAAAGAAAAAAAAACAGAGTATTAAAACTACTTCAAATACTGTTTAGTAAAAGCTACTTTGCATAAAGAAGATATTATAATTACAAAGTTTTTTAAATAAGAGGAAAAATATAAATGCATTATATAGAAGAATCAAAAAAAAGTGTCCAAGAAGTAGTTGATACAATACAAAAAATAGTATCAAACTATAGTTTTGGTGTTTTACATATACATAATGTCAAAAACACTTTAAATTCAAAAGGTATTGACTTTGAAAAAGAGTGTCAAATACTAGATGTATGTAATCCAAAAGTTGCAAAAGAATTTTTAAGTCAAGATATGTCTTTGTCAGTAATTATGCCATGTAAAATTTCTGTATATACAGATAATGGTACTACTAATATTGCCATGAATTCATTAACTCAATTAATAGATGATATTAATCCTGATTTCTTAGATTTAGCTCAAGAAACACAAGAAACATTACTACAAATTATTAAAGAAGCTAAATAAAACAAATGAAGAAGTTCGATCCTAAAGCATATAAACAAATGGTTAAAGAGTATCAAGAAAACGATAATCCTACAGGCTGGTTTGATTCTATTTATACAGATGCACAGGGTGATTACAAGGCAGTTTTTTGGTCTGATTTAGAGCCAAGTCCTTACTTAGTCAAATGGCTTAAAGAAAATCTGAACTTTTCAAAACAAAAAAAAGCAATAGTAGTTGGTTGTGGTTTAGGCGATGATGCAGAAGCCTTAAGTGAATATGGATATGAAGTAATTGGATTTGACATCTCTAAAGAAGCTATAAAACTTTGTAAAAAAAGATATCCCAATTCTAAAGTTACTTATCTTGTTGCAGATTTATTTGATTATGATAAAAGCTGGCTTCAAAACTTTGATGTAGTTTATGAATGCAATACTATACAAGTACTTCCTGGAAAATATAGAGTTCAAGCAAGAAAAGCTATTTCAAGTCTTCTAAAGAAACAAGGTCATGCTCTGGTTTCTTGTAGAAGTAGAAAAAAAGGTACGCAAGAAGATGATATACCTTTACCTTTAGATTATTACGAAATTAATAAATTTGTACATGATGATAAATTAGAAGAAATAAGTTTCTTAGCTTATGACGATACACAAGTACCTTCTGTCCCACATTTTTTTGCCATATATAAAAGAAATGAAAAATGAAAAAAATTTAAAACAATTAAAGGAATAATATATTGGAATCAATAGAATTAATAATACACTCAAGTCTACGTTGGTTAGTACTTATAACACTGTTTGTACATCTGTACTGTTTATATACAGGTTTTTTTGGAAATAAGCCTTTTTCAAAATTTAATAAAATATTTTCACATATAACTGTAGGTTTTGTTCATCTTCAATTGGTTGTAGGTCTTTATCTATCTTATACAAGTGAAAAAATAAATATGTTTTTAGAAAATGTAAAAGATTCAATGTCTGTTTATGAATTAAGATTCTTTGCAGTTGAACATACTAGTATTATGTTACTTGCTATTATTCTTATTACTATAGGATCATTTAAATCAAAAAGAATAGATGATGAAAGAAAAAAATACAAAACACAAATTATATATTTTACAATTGGTTTAGTTTTAATCCTAGTTTCAATTCCTTGGAATTTAAGTCCCTTATTCAGATTTTAGATTATAAGAATAAAAATGAATGTTTAAATTAATAGTTTTAGGAATAATATCAGGAGCTTTTTTTAGTACTACATTTGTATTAAATGAGTTAATGAGTGTTCAAAATGGTCATTGGCTATATTCAGCAACACTTAGATATTTTTTTATGATTTTATTTCTAGCTGTTATTTTACTTTTTCAAGGTGGAATAAAAAGACTCAAAGAAGTTACTAATCTTTTTTTACAAAACTATATTTTTTGGATAATAAGCGGAACTATAGGCTTTGGTTTCTTTTATGCTCTTATATGTTTTGCTGCTGATTACTCACCTGGTTGGGTTATTGCTGCATCTTGGCAATTTACTATTGTAGCTACTTTGTTTGTATTGCTATTTTTTGGAAAGTCCTTCCCTAAAAAGATTTGGTTTTTTTCATCTATAATTTTTATAGGTGTTTGCTTAGTTAACTTATCTCATATTGATAATTTTGAATTTTTAACTTTTATATATGGTGCAATACCTGTACTTGTTGCCTCATTTTGTTATCCCTTAGGAAATCAATTGATTTGGGAAAGTCAAAATGGCTCAAATACTAAAGTACCTCATATAAAATCTTCTTTATTGAAAAACAGTTTTAATAAAGTAGTACTTATGTGTTTGGGTTCTATTCCTTTTTGGATTGTACTTTTACTAATTTTTCAACCATCACTTCCTAGTTCTTCACAAGTTATAAATTCATCATTTGTAGCTCTATTTTCAGGAGTGTTTGCAACTACAATATTTTTATATGCTAGAGGAATGGCAAAAAATTCTGATGAAATAGCTGCAGTAGATGCAACACAAGCTAGTGAAGTTATATTTGCAATGATTGGTGGATTTTTGCTTTTTGGAAATATATCTATTTCTACTTTTTCTATTATAGGATTAATACTTATTATGCTTGGATTATTCTTATTTATTAAATATCAAAACAAAAGTAAAATCTGATATAATTCACAAAAAAATATGGAAAATATATGCTAATTACTAAAGAATTTATCGAACTCATATCGTATGATGATACATTAAACAAAACACAATCTAAAATCTTAGACCTACCCTTTCCTTTAGATGAAAACTGGAAAGAAAAAATTTTAGAAAAAGAAATTTTGAGAAATGATGCAAATAGACTTATGCTTTTAACAGGTAAGATAGCTATTAAAGCACAAGAACAGATTTTAAAAAACTACCTTACAGTACTAGATTTTAACAATATTAAATCAAAAGATGTAGAAAAAGAAACAAATGATGATGAAGAACATATTAGAATATATTGTGATGGAGCATGTTCTGGAAATCCTGGATTTGCAGGAAGTGGTTTAGCCATATACTCAAATAAAAGAAATCCAGTACTTTTACATGGAGATTTTGTGGAAGTGGGTACGAATAATATTGCAGAATTAAATGCACTTTATCAAGCACTAGTAATAGCAAAACAAACAAGTTCTGAAAATATTATCACAATCTTTTCAGATTCAAAATATAGTATTGATTGTATTACGACTTGGGCTTATGGATGGAAAGCTAAAGGTTGGACTAAAAAAGGTGGCGAGATTAAAAACCTTGAACTTATTAAAAAAACACATGATTTATATGAAAGAATCAAAGATTTAATAGAAATAAAACATGTAAAAGGTCATTCAGGTATTGAAGGAAATGAGTTAGCAGATAGAATGGCAGTAACAGCAATAAAAGAAAAAACTTCAAATTACGAAATATATTCGTATGACAAAATTGATGAAGTTTTAAAACTAAAGTCATACTAAATAAATTAATCAATACTTTAAAGGTTTTATTGAGCCGTGTTAAGATATTATTTCAATAATTATTATTAAAAGAGAATAGGAAGTATTTATGATTGAGAGAAAAGGTTCAATACTTACAGTAAGAGAAGATATCAAAGTATTTGATTGTACTATTAGAGATGGTGGATTAGTAAACAATTTTCACTTTACAGATGATTTTGTAAAAGCACATTATGAAACTTGTGTTGCAGCAGGAATTGATTATATGGAAATTGGAAAAAATAATTCACCTACTATTATGAGTGAAGAAGAATTTGGACCTTGGAACTTCTGTAAAGAAGAAGATATTCGAAGAATTGTTGGAAATAATGACACTAATATGAAAATAGCAGTTATGTCTGATATTGGTAGAACGGTAAATGAAGAATTACTTCCAGCAGAAGATTCAGTTGTTGACATGATTAGAATTGCAACTTATATTCACCAAATCCCAGCAGCAATTGAACTTGTAGAGGAAGCTCATGCTAAAGGTTATGAAACTACTATTAATATTATGGCTATTTCAAAATCATTTGATGATGAATTAGATGAAGTATTAGAAGCTGTTAGTAAGTCAAGTGTAGATGTAATCTACATTGCAGATTCATTTGGTTCATTTTATCCTGAGCAAATTAATAAATTAACTGAGAAGTATTTAAAAGTTGCACAAACAAATGGTAAACAAATTGGTATTCACGCACATAATAATATGCAATTAGCTTATGCAAATACTATTGAAGCATTAACTTATGGAACTTCTTACTTAGATGTTACAATTTCTGGACTTGGACGAGGTGCTGGAAACTGTCCTATGGAGCTTTTAATTGGTTTCTTAAAAAATCCAAAGTATAAATTAATGCCTGTATTAAAATTTATCGAAGAATTTATAATTCCTTTAGAAAAAGAACTTGATTGGGGTTATAGTATTCCGTATATGTTAACAGGACAACTAAACGAACATCCAAGACCAGCTATGAAAGCTAGAGATGAAAAAGACACAAAATATAGAGAATTTTATAGAAACTTATTAGCTGAGTAAGTATTTACTTCAAGGGTTAAAAAAGGTTAATTCGAAAGAATTAGCCTTTTTTTATGTAAAATACTTTAAATTCTTTTAACTATAAAAGAGCTAATATCACATGTATTATTAAGCTAGTATAAATATGGCAAAGGCTTATAAATGCTTTGACATAATCTTTAGATAAAAGTAGTAAGTTAGGTTTTGAACAAATTATATATTTATAAATATTTTACTATTTAGAGATTCATTTTGAAATAGTCTTTTGTTTTTGCAAAATCTACAGGTTTTGGAACTTGTTTTATGACTTAATTTTGTAGTAATTTTCTGTCTATATAACTCCTAATAATATATTTAACATTTTGCAGGTTTATTACGATTTCAGCTTAATATACATACTTTATGTACTATTATCATCTAAATATCCACATTAAACATACATAAAAAATATATCATAAACTTAAAATTTATTTAAGAAGCATTTCTATTTACAATTTTTTTATAGTAACATCTACAAAAATACCTTATTTAAGGTGTTTGTAGACATTTTGATATGCAACACTTTTTGTGTATGTTATTTGTTGATTTTTTTTGTGTTTTATATATAATGTTTGTATATTAATTAGTTAGAAAATCATGCCACTAATGGAGTTATAATTTGAATAACACTCAAGACCAGATGTATTATAAGTCTATATATTTTGATTTGCCATTTCTTATCTTTGTTAAAGATGGTTTTAAAGATAAGCAACTTGAAGAATGGGCTGAAGCATATACGTCAGGTAAAGATTTGCCCTATTCACCATATGCTCCAAGAGGAAAAGGTGCTGGCGGGCTTACAATCGGTGGAGGTTTTCCTGTTTATATCCCAGCTACGATTGAGAGTGCTTATGTAGTCAAAATAGAAAACAAATTAATGGGAGTGCAGTTCTTACGTAGAATCACTCCAAATAATCCAGCAAATTTGTGCGGTGAAATCGCTGGTGACCGAGCTGGAAAGGCTTCATTCTCGTCTGTTAAAGTAAACTTTGATTTAAGAATGTTTGAATCTAGCTTCTATTTCAATACCAAATACTTTGTTAATTTAGCTGTTGATGCTGTTAACAAGTTTATTGAACATTATAGAGTGCAAACTGGAAAATTTTATATCAGACCAATTACACCAGCAATAGTTCAAAGCTTCACAATCTTTAATGAAATACGGAATCAACCTACATTCCATCAACATTATATAACCGATGCAAGTGTACTTAGTGTAATTGACAATGAGCCGACAAATATTCCACCTTCCAAATATCATATGGATGCAACTATGCAAGGTATGGGGGGAGCTATTTCTGATGAAATTGATCAAAGTTTAAGAAATGTACTTGGAACAGATGAAGAGCCATCAATTATTGATACTCTACATTTAGAAGTTAAGGATAAACTTGATCTACGTGAGTGGAGACTGGCTGCTATTGAAGCCGCTGTCTTATTTGAGACATTTTTAAATACTCGCTTACGAGAAGTATATCGTTCTAAAGGATTATCAGAATCGGATATCGAAGATAAGTTTCACAAGACAGATCGATTTAGAACTCCATTATCTTCATATGCAATGGCGAAAGTATTAGTGAATGGTGCAACTGGCTTTGATTTTTCATCGACCGTAGAGTTTCAAGACTGGTCTACTAATACAAAAAATTTACGTAACAATGTTGTTCACGGAAAAGTATATAAAGTTAGCAAGCAAGAAGCCACTTTGAGTTATCAGAGTGTAGTTGACAGTATTAAACTGATTTCACCGCACATGTGATTTTCTAACAAGGCGCTTAAACGGAACAAAAAATAAATTTTAAATGAGCTAACTTTAGAGTATAAGTAGCCTTAAAAGACTAGCTTTTTTTATTACTTAAAATTAATACATCATCTTTAACATCAATGATTTCTTCATTTTGTATATACACACGAGGTACTCTTTTATCTACCATACATACTATTTCATAATTTATTGTATTTAAAGATTTTGCAATACTATCTATACTAATTCCACTAGCATCATTTCCACCAAATAATACTACCTCAGCTCCTACTTTTACATTCATATTTGTAACATCTATAATACATTGATCCATACATATATTTCCAATAACAGCTGTTTTAATTCCATTAATCATAACTTTCGCTTTTCCTGATAACATTCTAGTATATCCATCTGCATAACCAATTGGAAGAGTAGCTATTTGAGATTTTTTATCACTTTTGTATTTTAAACCATAGCTAACACCACAATTAGCTTCAAGCTCTTTTACCTGTGAAACTTTTGCTTTTAAACACATAACTTCTTTTAAATCAACTACATTTTTATTTACATTTTGTGATGGATATAAACCATATAACATAATTCCAGCTCTGACCATATCAAAATTAAACTCAGGTAAATCAATAATAGCCGCACTATTAGATACATGTTTTATAGGAATATAAAGGCCTTGTTCTTGTAGCTTACTAACAATATGATTAAATTTTTCTACTTGTTTAAAAGTAAATGTTTTATCGATTTCATCTGCAACTGCAAAGTGAGTAAAAATACCTTCAATGAATAAGCCTTCTAGTTTTGACATTTGAATAATTGATTCAATAGTTTCATCAGAAAAAACCATACCTAATCTACTCATTCCAGTATCAAGTTTGATATGTACTTTTACTTGTTTTTTTAAAGAAAGTGCTATTTTAGAATATTCTTCTGCTTGTTCTATTGTATAAATTGTTTGAATTATATTGTTTTTTATTATATTTGAAGCTAATTCATTTGGAGTATATCCTAGTACCATAATTTCAATATCAGAAAATGCAGCTCTTAACTGTATTGCTTCACTCAATGTTGCAACAGCAAATCTATCAGCTCCATTTTCTAATAGAACTTTTCCAATAACAACTGCGCCATGACCATAACCATCTGCTTTTATAACAGCAGTTACTTTTGAGTCATTATTAGTAATTCTTCTAACTTCTCTCATATTATGAGCTAGATTATCTAAATTTATTTCAGCCCATACAGGTCTTGATAACTTCACTTATATTTCTCCTGTTGTTATATATAAAATCTAACCTTGAAAAAAAGATGAAAACAATAATATATCTTCATTAGTTTCATTTCTCTTATCAACTGTGATTACGTCACTTATAATTTTTCCAATAGATGGAGCAAATGTAATTCCAAGCCAACCTAATCCTGTAGCATGAACAAGATTATTATACTTTTCATCAAATCCTAAAATCGGAATATCATTTGGTGTAAGAGGTCTAAAACCTGTCCACTCTACAACTTCTCTTCTTTCAAACTCATTTGTGTATTGAGCTAAATTTTTCTTTATACTATCAATTTGTTTTTTAACTATTGCTGGATTAGTAGTACCTAATTCAAGTTTTGAAGTCATTCTTACTGTTTCTCTTCTTGGAGTCATTGCAATAAAAAGGTCTGCAAATAAAGATGTCGTTTTAGGTTTCAAGTCTTCATCCATTTTAAATGTAAGACTATAACCCTTTGCTGGAGTCATCATAAATTTATTTTTTGCTTGACGTGCTAATTTATCATCTGCACCTGTTGAAAGAATAAATGTTTCAGCTTCATAAACATCTTTTGATGTTCTAATTTTACTAACTTTTGAACCTTCAAATTCTAGTCTATCAACATCTTCATTTAAAAGAAACTCAACACCTTTATTTTCTAAATATTTTTTTAAAGCAAGCATCATTTCACCTGGATCTATATGTCCATTTTCTTTTAAAAGAATTGAACCAATAACTTTATCATTTAAAATTGGCATATATTCTTTTGTTCTTTCTTTTGAAAGAATCTCATATGCTTTAGAATCATTACAATGAGCTGCTTTTGCATCAAATGTTTCTTGTTCTGTATATATCATTAATAGTCCATCTTTTCTAAAATGAAAATCAATTCCATCGTCATTAACCATAGACTCGTACATATCTAAACTTATCTGTCCATATCTTTCAAATAAAGCTAGTGTCTTTTTTAATCTAGATTCTGTTGAACTTGCTGCAAATTTTAAAAGCCATTTATATAAATGAAGATTTAAAGTAGGATGGACACTTGCTGGTGATTCTCCTTTTAACATCAATTTAATTGTATCAGTAATTACTCCTGGTGCACTCAATGGAGCTTTTTTAAATGCTGACAATAAACCTGCATTACCAAATGATGTTCCATTAGTAATATCACCTTTATCTATTACAGTAACACTTCTACCACTTTTTTGTAAGCAATATGCTGACATAAGACCTATACAACCACCACCAACGATTACAACATCTTTTTTCATCTGAACTTCTCCATTAATATATGTAATAATTTTTTTTCATTATAAGTATTATATAATAATTTTTTATCATTTATGCTAACTTTTTGTATATATTTAATACATTTTTCTTATCATAAGAATAATTTATTATTTTATTGACAATAATTTATTATTTTTCTATAATGACTTTTATTAAATATCTAAGGCTAATTATTGAATCAATACATAAAAAAATACATATCAATCGCAGATTTTCTAGGAGAAGTATTAGGGAAAAATACTGAGATTATTCTTCATGATTTAACAAATTATCAAAAATCAATTGTATATATTATTAATGGAAATATAAGTGGTAGAAAAATAGGAGATTCAATAACAGACCTAATGTTAGACTTTATTCTTAGTGAATCAAAAGGTAATAAACAATTTATTTGTAACTACAATTCAAAAAATGTAGAAGGTAAACTTTTGTATTCTTCAACTTATTTTATTAGAGATGATTCAAATAAGATTGTTGGAGCATTAGGTTTGAATTCAGATTATCAAGATGTAAAAAACTCTTTATCTTTTTTAACATCTTTGTTACCAAATTATGTTGATGATAAAATAGCTTCACTAAATATTATAAAAGAAAATCTAAGCTCAGATGGTCAAGAGTTAACACTTAATAAAATTGATACTATTGTAAATCAATTTAACGTTGTTCCAACTAGAATGACTCCTGTAGAAAAAACTGAAGTAATTTCAGCTTTAAATGAATGTGGAATATTTAATATAAGAGGTTCTGTTCAAGAAGTTGCAACAAAACTGCAAATGTCAGAACCATCAATTTACAGATATATAAAAAAAATAAAAAGTTAATTATTACTTTTTATTTCTTTTTTTTGAAGCTTTTTTCATTTTAGCTTTCTTCTTAGCTTTTGCTTTTGCTAAAGCTACATTTACACCTTTTCTAGCATTAATTACTTGTTCATCTGCTTTTTTATGGTCAAAACTTACAGGAATAGAATTTTTTATTTCCCGAGATCTTCTTGCGATTTTATCGCCTTCAGTAGTATCTACACTTGAAGTATTTTTTCTTGACATATTTTACCTTAATTTATAATTCCCGTATTCTATAAAAATTTTAATTATAAAGAGTTAATTCTAGCTAGAATTTCATTTTCTTTTGGAAATCTATGTTCAATGTCTAATTTATCAAAGATAATAGCACTATTAACAATAACCTTAAATATACCACCTGAGCCTTCGTTTAACGTTATAGAGATATCTGAAAATTTACCTTTTAATTCATCTTCTAACCTAGAAGCTTCTGGTAAATAGTTTCATTCTCCACAATAATATATTTCTACATTCATTTTTTGTCCTTTTTCTAAGGGTGATTATATAATATTTGACTTCTAATAACAAGTAAATACTATGAACCTCTAAACTCTTCTAATATTTTCAATGTTGCTAAGTCTTCTTTTTCCCCTCTTTGTTTTAAGTGTTCGCATACTCGTTGAAATCTCTTTTCATTAAAGTTTTGTCCTAGATAAAATTTAGCACTAGTTTCTATAGGAGTTAGTTTATATAAACCTGTAGCATTTATGATTTTTTTATATATTTCATCATTTAAAGGTTTATATCCACCCTCTTTCTGATATTTTTCCATTAATGCAGATAAGGCCAATGATTTAACATCATAATCCTCAACTATTTCAATAATTCCGTCAATAATCACTGATTTGTACATATGTGTAGCTGGAGATGCATTTTCATCTGCAGTACTAAAATATGAAGGAAGAAAAGAAATACTCTCTACAGCTGAAAAACTAGCAAAAGAATTTTCCTTTATATAATCTATTTTTTTACCTTTTTTTGCACCATGAAAATAAATATCATTATTAAACTCTACAAAATTAAGTGGAAGAGAATATGGTTTATTTTCAAAACATAAAGCTAATGTTCCAAACTCTGTATTTTCAAGAACACCTTTGATTAAAATTTTATCTTTTATTTCATGTATCTTTTTCATATTATGAATTTTTCCTCCAGTCAAATTGCATTTGTCTTGCTGTTTTCTTTGCCAATTCATAACTTTTAAGTTTAGAAACTAAATGTAAACTCATATCAATACCAGCTGAAATTCCTGCTGATGTTACAATATCTCCTTCATCAACCCATCTTACATTATCAATAACATTTAAATTAGGATAATCACTCTTTAAATCTTCGATATCTTCCCAATGTGTTGTAACTGTTTGATTTGTAATAATTTTTGCTTGAGCTAAAAGAAAAGCACCAGTACAAACTGAAGCTCTTAGTTTTACACTCTTTGATTGTTCTTTAATCCAATTTATTACATTTGTTTTTTTTACTTCTTTAGTATGAATTCCACCAACTACAACTAAAACATCTAATAAAGGATGGTTAGCAAAAGTAAAATGAGTATTTACTTTAAATCCACCTCTAGCTGTTATTGTAGTTTTTTCTTCGCTTATTAAAAAAGTATTAAATTTATCTTCTTCATTTAAAAATCTTGAAGCTACAGAAAAAACCTCAAAAGGTCCAGAAAAATCTAAAACCTCAGCATCATCATAAATATAAATTCCAATATTCATTAATCTTTCCTTTTAATCTTTTTTAGTACTATATCAAATATCTGACATTGTCACAAGTGCCAATTTTTTAAATATATACAAGGACAGTTATGTATCATATAGATCAAAACAGTAAAATATCACTTCATATACAACTTTTTGAAGCATTAAAGCAAGATATTATAGATAACTATAAAATAGAGGAAAAGTTACCTTCAATTAGAAAAGTTATGAACATATATAACCTTAGTAAAAATACTGTTGAATCAGCATATTCTCAACTTGTAGCAGAAGGTTATATAGATAGTATTCCTAAAAGTGGTTATATTGTGATTGAAAATAATTTCACAAATTTTCTTGACACATTTAAGGATGAAAAAAAAGAAAAAGACGAAGAAATTTTATATGATTTTTTTCCAGCAAGGCTTCAGAAAGAAAGCTTTCCTTTAAAAATATGGAAAAGATTAACAACAAAAGCTATTGATGAATCTCTAGACTTGGGAAAATATCCAAATAGACAAGGTGAAGTTGATTTAAGAGTAGAGATTTCAAAGTATTTAAATACGTCACGTGCTGTAAAATGTAGTGCAAATCAAATAATCATTGGAAATGGATTTATAAGTTCTATTAGTTTACTAGCTCTAATCTTGAATAAAAAGTACAGCACTCTAGCTATTGAAGAACCAGGCTATCATGTTGCTAGAAAAGTATATGAAAACCTCAACTATAAAATAGAAAGAATAGAAGTTAATAAAACGGGAATAGATATAGATAAACTAGAAAAAAGCAAAGCAAAACTAGTTTATCTTACACCCTCTCATCAATATCCAACAGGAGTAGCAATTCCTATATCAAATAGACTTAAACTACTAAACTGGGCAAATAAAAATGATGGAATTATTATAGAAGATGATTATGACAGCGAGCTAAACTATGTAAATAGACCTATTCCTTCACTACAAGGACTTGATACAAATAATAGAGTTGTATATATAGGAACATTCTCAAAAGCACTCTCCCCTGCTCTTAGAGTTAGCTATATGGTTTTACCTACTCATATACTTAAAATTTATCAAGAACTGTATTCATATTATGACTCGGGGGTATCACTTCTTACTCAAAAAACTCTTCATAGTTTTATGAAAGAAGGATATTGGGATAAGCACTTGCGAAAAATACGAACCCAAAATAAAAAAAAACATAATCTATTAAAATCTCTTCTAGAATCCAAACTAAATAATAGTATGGAAATAGTAAGTCAAGGTGGAGGATTAGCTATTTTAATCCAGCCAAGAGTAAATTTTGATTATAAAAAATTAGAAATACTAGCGATTAAAGAAAAAATAAGAGTATATTTTGCAAAACCCAGATTAGGAGATAATTACCAAGCTATTATGATGGGGTTTGGTGGAATAAAAGAAGAAGAATTAGAAAATGCAATAAATCTTTTTTCAAAGATTTGGTTTATGTGTTTACAAAAAGAGTTTAGTTAACTCTTCTTGTATTTTATATATTATATAACAATGGCAATAACCAAGAAAAAGTAATCCACATAATAAAAGTTAAGGGAATTCCAACTTTTAAGAAGTCTCCGAATGTATATCCACCAGCTGTCATAACTAGTAAATTTGTTTTATATGCTATTGGTGTTACATAACTCATATTTGCTCCAAAAAGCACTGCTAATACAAAAGGTTCTCGTGGCAAGTTTAACTGTTGAGCTATTCCTATTGCAATTGGTGTTCCTATTACTGCAGCTACCTTATTTGATACAATATTTGTTATAATTATTTTTTAAATAAAAAAGCAAGGAAATAAATGAAAATAGCTATATTATCTGATATCAAATCCAATGTTTATGCACTGGGAGCAGTCCTCTGTGATATTAAAACTAAACAAATAGATGTAATGTTAAATCTTGGAGATTCATTTTATGGACCAATTGAGCCTAAAGCTACATATAATTTATTAAGAGAAAATCAATTTATAAATTTAATGGGTGATCAAGATAGAAAGATTTTAGAATCAAGTTTAGAACAATTAGAAGAAGATGAAACATTAAGATATACATACAATAATTTAGGTGATGATGTTTTATATTGGATTCAAGATTTACCTTTTGAAAAGCTAATTGGAAAAGATTACTATATGATTCATGGAACCTATTTAGATGATACAATTTATATGCTAGAAGATATTACAAGTGGAAAAGCAGTACTAAGAAATGACAAAAAAATATTAGAAATAATAGATGATATAACATCAACTTTTGTAATATGTGGAAATTCTTGTATTCCTAGATGTCTTAATTTAAGCTCTGGACAAATAGTAATAAATCCAGGTTCAGTTGGATTACAAGCTTATAAAAGTGAGATTCCATCCAAACATATTATAGAAAACAATACTCCAGAGGCTTCATATGTTATTTTAACAGTTGAAGATAGCAACTATTCAGTTGAATCTGTACGTGTTGTTTATGATTATGAGAAGGCAGCATTAAAAGCAGAAGAAAATAACAGAAATGATTGGGCATATAGTTTAAGAACAGGTAAAGTTTTACAATAATAGTAAATAAATTATTTAATAAATAACTGAACACTCTTTAGCTATCATACAAAAAAGTAATCTTATATTAGGAATTTAAAATATTATGCAAAACATAAGTGAATTAATCGAAGAAACAATCAATAAAGAAAGCATAATATATGCAGTATTTAGTGGAATTAGAAATAAAAGTGAAAAAACTTTTAATAAAGTTACAATAAAAAAAGTAACTATTCAAAATGAAATCAAACATCAATTTGAATACTTTTACGATAAGAATGTAGAACATAAAAATCTAACTAGTAATGAAACAAAAAATGAGATGTCTAAACTACTTGAAACATATTTTAAACAAGCGATTATAAATACTATAGATTACGATTATCATATAATTATTAATAAAAAAGGTGATGCAAAAATAAATAAAAAAGCACCTACAAAAAAGTTCGAAGAAGTTTCCCATAACAGAAAAAAGAACTATATTTTAAATGAAGGTGAAAAGTCTACATTTTTAATTGAACTTGGAATCATGACAGATCAAGGTAAAATCATAAACTCTAAATATGATAAATTTAAACAAATAAATCGTTATTTAGAACTTGTATCTGATTGCATACCTTATTTAGATAAAAATAAAACTATTAAGATTATTGATTTTGGATGTGGAAAAGCGTATTTGACATTTGCTCTTTATGATTATTTAGTTCTTAAAATGGGTTACAATGTAGAAATTGTAGGTTTAGATTTAAAAGAAAATGTTATCAGATTTTGTTCAAACTTGGCAAAAAAACTTAACTATGATGACTTAAGATTTGAACAAGGAGATATTAAAGGATTTAATCAATTTGATAATGTTGATATGGTTATATCTCTTCACGCATGTAATACAGCAACAGATGAAGCTCTTGCAAAAGCAGTTAATTGGGGAGCTAAAGTAATTCTTGCTGTTCCATGTTGTCAACATGAATTTTTAAAGAAAATTAAAAATGAAAAAATGATTCCAATGATGAAATTTGGAATTATAAAAGAAAAACTAGCATCATTACTAACAGATAGTGTTAGGGCAAATGTATTAGAAATCATGGGTTATCGTACACAAGTATTAGAATTTATAGATATGGAGCATACACCTAAAAACATAATGATAAGAGCTTTTTTTGAAGATACTAATAACAGCAAAGTAATTAAACAATATAAAGAGTTTAAAGATGAATGGCAAATAACTCCATATATTGAAGAAGCTTTTAAAGGTAGTTTAACTAATAAATTAAATTAGTAATTAAACTTTGTAAGAGCTCTCCATGCTCCTGCATTGTGTACATTTTCAAATCCTTTTGAGATCAAAACACGCTTTGCTAATCCACTTCTACTTCCTGATGCACAACAAAGAATTATTGGTTTTGTTTTATCTAATTCACTAGTTCTATCTTTTAATAAATCTAATGGAATATTAATACTATTTTGTTTATTAGCAACTAAAAACTCATCTACTGTTCTAACATCAACAATTTGAGCACCATCTTCTAGTAAAGAAGGAACTTGTTTTAATACTTTATAATGAGTGTATTTTTTATAAGCTATAAAAGCTATTATTCCTAGAAATACATAAATTATACTTTCATTCATACTTTTCCTTTTGTATCATTTTTATTAGATACTTAATTACAATTATGTGATTTCCACATTTCTTCATGTCCCATATCAATTGCCCATTGCGGTGCATTACATTCTTTTTTATTAATTGCTTTTTCTATTAATTGCTTTACATCATTTGCTATTATTTGATTTTCTTTTTTGTTATATTTATAAGTATTTAAATAGTAATAAATACTTGAAAATAAGAGTATAAAAGTAAGTAGAAGTAAAACTTTCCATTTATTATCTTTTTTTTCTTTTACTTCACAAACATCACCTGGGCATTTCTCTAATTTTACATTTAACTTGCTATAAATAATACATCCAAGGCATATTCCAAATGAAGATTCAAGAAAAAGTAAAACTAAGCATAAAACACATGTAAATAATCTAATAGGTGACATTACATCAAAAAATATAAAATATGTCATAATTAGACCTAAAATCACGCCTAATATCCACGCAAACTTTTTAGGTTTAGCTTCAACCCAATTTTCT
>Ga0209716_1001501_pt1 | contig 17466 bp, 15 predicted proteins | sample COGITO_mtgs_1205_FD_184811 | JGI IMG/M metagenome (GOLD analysis project Ga0209716, IMG submission 184811) | Pelagic marine microbial communities from North Sea - COGITO_mtgs_120531 (SPAdes) (version 2) | ecosystem: Environmental > Aquatic > Marine > Epipelagic ...
AGTATGACGTGCTAGTTGTTGTTGTAGCTCACCCTACTAAAATGTACAAAGACAAAGATGGAAAGATGGAAGAACCTACGATGTATAACATCAAAGGTGGAGGTGAATGGTATGATGCTAGTTACCATGGTCTTTTAGTACACAGGGATTATGAAGCTAAAACCACGAAAGTAAAAGTACTTAAAGTTAAATTCCAAAACCTAGGCGAGAATGGTGCTGAGGCTCACTTTACGTGGGAACCTCGATCAGGCAGCTTTATACCAGCAGCTGTTGCACAAGACTCACCTATGCCTTGGGATTAAAAACAGATTATATGGGACCATACAAAGCAACGCAGGAAGATTTAGATATCAGAATGTGGTGTTTTAGGAATAGCATATCAGTTGTTCCTGTTCAAGTTAAATACGGTAAAAGACAGTGGTACGTTGAAATAAGCGTAAATGGCAAAATCAATATGTCACCACAAGCTTATAGCCACTTGGATATATGGAACAAAGTACTTGAATTTAGAAAATATTATTATAATAAATATGCGAAATAAATTTTACAATGCTAACGAAGTCTTTAACCACTTTTGGTTTAAGATACAGAGTAAAGGCGTTGAGTTTGATAATACATTAGCGATGTTTAATGTAGGTTTTGAAATACAACACCCTTTAAAAAATACTATTGAAACACCTTGGCGTGAATGGAATAAAAAGTATGCTGAGGCTGAATGGCAATGGTATTTATCGGGTGATCCTAGTATAAAAAAGCTAGGTAAAATATATGGTAAAGTTCCTAAGATATGGGAGCGTATGGCAGATAATAAAGGTAAAGTTAGATCCAACTACGGTTGGCAATGGCAGCGTAAAAATCAAATAGATAAGGTGGTAAAGTTACTGAAAGAAAAGCCTGATACTAGAAAAGCATCTATAAGTATATATGATGCTAAAGAGTTTGATACTTACACTAATGACACTCCTTGTACTTATGCTGTCAACTTTACGATATCACAGAACAGATTAAATATGTCTGTTGTAATGCGATCTAACGATCTGTGGTTTGGTTTCTGTAATGATCAATATTGTTTTTCAATGTTACATAAAATGATTGCAGACGCGTTGTCTATTGATCAAGGAACGTACTACCATTTTGCTCAAAATTTTCATATATATATAAAACAATTACAAGATCATGCTGGATACTAATAAAAGATATCATTTATATCATATACCGGGTAAAAAAATAGGTGTTACCTGTGATCTTAATAACCGGGTCACTAAACAACAAGGATATAAAAATAATGAATATGAGGTGTTAGAATCATCTAATGATATAAATTATGTATCTTTGAGAGAACATCAGCTACAAGAGGAGTATGGTTATATTAAAGACATGAGACCTTATTCTGAAGTAATTAAGTCTAGAATTAAAATTAAATCAAATAAAATGAATAACAAGAAAATAGTAACTTCAAGTAGTGCAACAACTACTTTTCATTGCCCAATTGTAGATCTTAGATCACATTTACTCACTAATAGAGAACATAAGTGGGAAATACAAGAAGGTAATACTGTTTCATTAAGTCAATCAAACATTGATTGGATATTAAAAAATGCTAACAGGTCTCAATTTGGAGATGATAAATGTTATATATACAACAAGCCTTTTATAGATCAAATGGGTGAAATAGTTGAGGTTGATCCAATAATGCAAGATAGGTTTTATCTAATACGTTCTTGGGCAGTTGAAAAAGGTATATATACAAGTGGCGATTCAAAAACGCAATATGTTAAATTAATGGAAGAAGCAGGTGAGTTAGCTAAAGCTTTGCTTAATAGAGATGAGCCTGAAATTATTGATGCTATAGGTGACATGGTTGTAGTGTTAACAAATCTAGCTAAGCTAGAAGGTCTTGATATTGAAGATTGTATTGATTCAGCTTACAATGTTATTAAAAGCAGGCAAGGTGAAATGGTTAATGGAACATTTGTAAAAAGAGAGTCTTTATGAGTAAATCAGAATTTTCAAAGATAGAGTTTAGAGATCCTGTTGTAAGGCGTGTTGTAGAAAAATTTGTTGACAGATCTAATGTAGGGTTTGCTAAGTATGGTAGATCATTAGATGGTGAAAGACGAGGTGGTCATAAAGACTTAGTCGGTTATCTCAATGATATACAGGAAGAGTTAATGGATGCAGTGCTATACATACAAGCTGCACGTGAAGAACTATCTGATCTTCGTGAAGATGAACTTGTTCGTAAGCTAAAAGAAAATTATGGCGAAGAACCGGTATTCGAAGATTAGAAGAAAGAAAGGTCCAGTAACAGCTAGGAAGGTAATACACGATGGTGTTACCTTCGCTTCTGGCCTTGAGAAATATATGTACATCGCTTTAAAAAAAGCAAAACTTAAATTTAAATATGAAGGAGAAAATTTTATACTCGTTAAATCGTTTAACTTTGACCGTGCAGCTCATGAGCGCCAAAATAATGGAAAAGGTGAATATATTGATAGAGGAAATAAAAAAGTTCTAGGTATAAAGTACACACCTGATTTTGTAGGTGAAGACTTTATAATAGAAACAAAAGGTAGAGCTAATGACTCATTTCCCATGAGATGGAAATTATTTAAAAAACATCTTATAGAGATAGGTGATGATAGGCTAATATATAAACCACAAACCAACAAGGAGTGTGACAGAACTGTAGAATTAATATTGAAAAAGCAAACATGGGATTATTTGAACAAAGAATAGCATACAAGCCTTTTGAGTACCCTGAGTATTATACTGAGGGTTGGCTGAAACAAGCTCAAGCATTTTGGTTACACACAGAAATACCAATGTCAGGAGATGTTAAAGATTGGAATGAAAGATTAACACCTGAAGAGAAAAACTTAGTAGGTAATATATTACTAGGTTTTGCACAGACTGAGTGTGCGGTATCAGATTACTGGACGCAAAATGTAGTATCATGGTTTCCAAAGCATGAGATACAACAGATGGCTATGATGTTTGGTTCGCAAGAAACAATACACGCAGTAGCATATAGTTATTTAAATGAAACATTAGGACTTGATAATTTTGAAGCATTTTTACACGAGCCTGCAACGGCTAAGAGATTTGATAATCTCGTTGGATACGAAGGAACCGAAAAACTTGGGATTGCACGATCGCTTGCAATCTTTTCCGCTTTCGCAGAGGGTGTTAGCCTTTACAGTGCTTTTGCTGTGTTATATTCTTTCCAAATGCGTAACCTACTTAAAGGGATAGGTCAGCAAATGAAATGGAGTGTTAGGGATGAAAGTTTACATAGTAAAATGGGTTGTAGATTATTTAATCATATGTGTGAGGAAGATCCTGAGCTAAGAGGTGAAACTGAAGGAGCAATTAAACTTGCTGCGCAAGCAATGGTTGAGCTTGAAGAGAATTATATTGACAAAATGTTTGAAATGGGTGATATTGATGGCATCAAATCTTACGATTTAAAACAGTTTATAAAGAAGAGATGCAACGAAAAACTAAGAGAGCTAGGATACACTGATATGTTTACCTTTGACGAGAAGGCAGCAGCAGAGCTTGATTGGTTTTACCATCTTACTGGTGGTCATACACATACAGACTTTTTCGCAATGAGACCAACAGATTATAGTAAAGCAAATGAAGGAGAAGATTTCGAAGATATTTGGTAAAATAGAAAGCCAACTTGTAAGAAAAAGAAGTCTTTCACCTTTAGAAAAAATGTATGAAAGAGTTGGTTACATGGGTAGTGGTTTTTTAATTGCAGCTCAATGGACTATATCAGCTGAACTTTACATAGCAGGATTTATATTAGTAATGGTTCAGACAACTTCAAGAAGACAATGGAATTTAGTTTTATTAAATCTAAATGGTTTAATAGCTTGGTTAATACACCTTTTAAAATAAAAATAAATGACTAGTAGTAATAGATGGATTAAAGGAGAGGATTATCCTTCTTGGGCAGATGGCGACGTCTACAAGAAAACAATTCAAGGAGGTTACTTGCTTCCAGATGAGACACCGCGTGATGCATACAAACGTGTTGCAAAGGCTGTATCGAGGCGTTTAGACAAGCCAGAGATGGCAGATAAATTTTTTGAATACATATGGAATGGTTGGTTGTGTTTGGCGTCTCCTGTGTTGTCTAATACAGGCACAGACAGAGGCTTACCTATAAGTTGTTTTGGTATTGATGTAGCAGATTCAATATATGATATTGGTACTAAAAATCTAGAAATGATGTTGCTTGCTAAGCATGGTGGAGGTGTTGGTATTGGTATTAACCAAATCAGACCTGCAGGCGCAAGCATTACAGGTAATGGCACATCTGATGGAGTAGTACCATTTTGTAAAATATATGATTCAACTATACTAGCTACAAACCAAGGATCAGTAAGACGAGGTGCAGCTAGTGTTAATCTAAATATAGAGCATTCTGATTTTGAAGATTGGTTAGAGATTAGAGAACCTAAAGGCGACGTAAACAGACAATCACTAAACATGCATCAATGTGCTGTTATAGGTGATAAGTTTATGCGTAAGCTTAGTTCAGGTGATAAGGTTGCTAGAAGAAAGTGGAGTGCGTTGTTACAGAAACGTAAAGCAACAGGTGAACCTTATGTAATGTTTAAAGGTAATATAAACAAAGTAAATCCTCCAGCTTATAAAGATAATGCTTTGAAGGTGTTTATGACAAACATATGCTCTGAGATAGCACTACATACAGATGAGAATCATAGCTTTGTATGTTGTTTGTCTAGTTTAAATCTAGCTAAGTACGATGAGTGGAAAGATACAAATCTGATATACGATAGTACTTTCTTCTTAGATGGTGTAATGGAAGAGTTTATACAAAGAGCTAAAGGTTTGAAAGGCTTTGAAAATGCTGTTAGATCTGCAGTAAAAGGTAGAGCTGTAGGTCTAGGTGTTTTAGGTTGGCATACATATTTACAAGAGAAACATCTACCATTTGAGGGATTATTAGCACAACATGAAACACGAAGAATATTTAGCCAAATTAAAATCGAAAGTGAACGAGCTAGTATGGCTCTCGCTAATCAGTACGGGGAACCGCTCTGGTGTGTTGGTACGGGATTTAGGAATACTCATCTTAGAGCTATCGCTCCTACTGTTAGCAATAGTAAGCTTAGTGGCAATATTAGTCCCGGCATTGAGCCTTGGGCTGCTAATGTATTTACTGAACAGAGTGCGAAAGGGACTTTTATACGTAAAAACCCTACTCTGGAAAAAGTCTTAGATAAGTTAAATATGAATACTAGTGAAGTTTGGGAGAAGATATTAGCTGACGGTGGATCCGTTCAGGATGTCGAAGGACTCGACGATGATACTAAAGAAGTATTTAAAACGTTCAAAGAACTTAATCAACTAGAAATAGTTAACCAAGCAGGAATAAGGCAACAGTATATAGATCAAAGTGTTAGCTTGAATCTAGCGTTTCCTTCTCAAGCAGATCCTAAGTTTATTAACAAAGTGCATCTTGAGGCTTGGAAAAAAGGTATTAAAACTTTGTATTATATGAGAACTGAATCAGTTCTTAGAGGTGATATAGCTGAAAGAGCTATGGATGAAGAGTGTTTGAGTTGTGACGGCTAAAGGCTAAAAGTTATAACTTTATGCTATACATAAAGCTAAGCCGGTCATAACGATCGGCTTTTTTTTATTGCTTCTTCATTGACTTAATCTTACCTTTTTTATTAGGTACACAGTTAGGTACATTACGACCACCTTTTTTCTTCATACCTACCATTTGGTAACCTGTCCAACAAGGTCCTTTTTTTCCTTTCTTTTTCATTTTTTATTATTATATGGGAATAAAATATTCATAGCATCTCTACGACCTTCACAACCACAAGGTATATTAAGACCTTCAGATACTTTATTAACAACTTTTTTAATACCAGTTGCTTTTGTAAATTTTTCTATACTATCTCCTAATCCTTTTGACTTCATAATATTAAAATCTTGAACAACACCATCTTTTTCTAGCAGCTCTACCTCTCTCACCAGTCCAACTCTTTGATCTACTACAAAACGCTTTTTGTCTCTTATACTTCTTTGTACCAACTTTTACTTTACAATTAGTAACCGCAGTTTTTAACTTACTACCAGGATTTTTCTTTCTATATGCAGCAACACCTTTTGAGGTCATACCCGCACCTTCTTTAGTTGTTCTAAAGTTTCTACCCTTACCCTTTGTTGTTTTCCTGATAGCCATTACTTACAAGTACAGTTACACTCAGTACAGCAATCTGTAATACTAACATTTATAATATCAGCATCACTCATCTTTTCATACAACCTCTTAAATGCTGGTCCTGAGCTAGTTAAGTTATTATCTTCATTAAATCTATTAGACTTAACAGAATCACCTACCAAAAGGCATCCATCAGTATGATCATCATCATTTCCTATGTGTATGTAAACATATTGAAAACCTGGTACATCCTGAAGCATAAAGTGAAAATCAAACCAAGGATATTTTTTACGATACTTTTCAGTTAATCCACTAATTACTTCACGCTTTTCTACTTTATAAGTTCCAGCAGGTATACGTGTCTCACCTTTTATTTTTTCAGCTCTATATTCATCTTCTAATGTGAAGCATTCAAACTCTCCATCAAGAAACATTAACCCTAATGTTGTATCACTCTGAGCACTAAATCTTTTTAGTTCTAATTTCATTATCTATCTTTTTTACTGTAAAGGTCTTTTTGTAAATCTTCTACATGAGCTCTAAGATCCTTTACATCTTGTTCTAAGTCTTTAACATGGTCTAACATCCAAGCATGATTTAAATCATACTCTGTTCTATCTATGGCTGCTGGTGGCATTGATTTAGCATCTTCAATATCCATCTGTAACTTTACATACATGCTACCCAACGTAAAAACCGCGGCTATAATCAAACCTATTGATTTCAATGTTAAGTGAAAATCAGGTTTACCATCTCCATCCACATCAACTCCCATGTTTGTACCTCCTCCTAATTCTTGTGCCATATTTTATATTGTTTTATGTCTTTATAATTACTTGTTTTATATATTAATTAATTCTTTAATCTTTTTTGTAAACTTTTTCTGTCTGTTTTAAGTCTTTGATCAAGGCTTTGTCTTTCTTTTCTTTTTTTAGCTGATTTTTTGTAACCTTCTTTTCTTCTAGCATCGTTAGCATTTGTTTTAATTAACTCATGTTCTTCATTTTTAACATTTAATTCCCATGCACTCCAACCTAAAGCTAAAGCTATTCTTTGCCAAGTTTTATTATCTTCATCAAATGCTGATATAACATTATTTAACTTATTAACAAGTCTATCAGCAGGCACATTTGTTGTTGCAGATATTAAATCACCACCAACTTTATATATAGGACTATCAATAGCAAAACCTCTTTCATCTATAATATCTTTATCAAACTCACTAGTTTGTATTGCTCTATAAACTTTTCTTAACTTAGAACCAATAGGTGGAGATATATTAGCTAATTGTAACAATACATAAGCATGATCTTCGCCATACTCTTTATTTGATTCTTTATGATATTGCAATATAGCATTTTTAACTGTTGCCGCAGCAGCGCCAGCAAGACCTGCGCCTCTTAATAATGTATCTATCATATTGTTAGCAACAGAAAACTCTTTCTTACTTATTTCTGCTTTTAGTTCTTCATCTTCTTCATCATCATCAAACATCATAGCAAATAAAGCTGTCTGCATAGAAGTAAATATGATGTTCTGAACTGCTAAATAATAAATTATTTTAGATATATGAGTTTTAGTATCACCTCTTCTAGCTGCTAGATCTTGTGCAGCTTTTTTAATTAATCTGGCATACTGCATTGGTGTATTTGCAAAAGCAAGTATTAATCTACCTAATGGACCAGACTGTTGTTGAGATATTAAAGCTGGATCTGCTGACTGCTGTGTTTCTTCTGCTATTGCAGAAAACTCTTCAAAAGCTTCTCTTTCAGCTACTTCTTTACTCTTACCTTCTTTTAACTTTGTATTAACTCTGTTTCTATACATAGAAGCACCACCAACAGCTATAGCAAAACTATCAGCTATTTGAGTGGGTGCAAAACCTATTTTAAGTAAATAACGCAAAGCAGCTTTAGCTTTATTCTTACTATCAGCCACAGAGTTAGCGAGTTCAGCTTGGTTAACATCTATTTTTAAACCTTTACGTCTTTGTTCTAGTTTATCAGAATTAAATATCATAGCAAAGTCTGACCAAAACTGAGGTTGATTAGCAAAAGCTTTAGCTGCCATTAATGGATTATTATCACTCCAGTTCAAAAAGTTAACTGCTGATATTGTTTGAAGAATAGCTGATCTCATGTTAAAGAACATTATAGCACCAACGGAGTTGTTTATCCAATTACTAAATGTGTTAACTAATCTGTTTTTACCAAAGTTTCTATTAGTACCGTTTTCCATACGATATAATATATCCTCTAATGCTTCTCTAAAATTAGAACCATATATAGCTTCTATTTTATTTAAATTTTCTTTAGAAAATATTTCATTTTTATTTTGAACAAACTCGTCTAAAAATTGTTTTCTATTTATTTTATCAACTATGTTATTTAAATCTGCAGCTATATTGTCAGTTAACCAAGTATCAGTTATAGCTACATAACCTTCTTGTAATCCAGTTATTAAACCTAAGCCTCTTGCAAATTGAGTTAATTGAGTATCATCTTGAACTATTTTTGCTAATGTTTTAACATCTCTTTCATCTAGTCCAGTTTTTTCTGCTACATTTTCAAAACTAGTTGAATAATCCCATAAATATATTCTTACAGCTTGATCGTAAGTAAAACCTTCTAATTTAGTGCCATTTAGTTCAGGTATTTTTTTACCTAACTTTTTAGCTATAGGCTTAAACTTTTGTCTAAGTTTTCTATAATCATCTTCGATTTTTTGCTTTGCAGACTCCATTTGAGCTATACCTCTCTTATATGGAGCATTTAAGTAATCTTCAAAAAACTTCTTTTGAGCATCACCTAATTTTCTTTTACCTAAAAATGAATATAATAAACCCATAAAGTCATTGGCAGATGGAGGTACAAAAAACTGATACCTACCAATAGTAGCACCTCTTTGTCTAGCGACTGTTTCAGAAAAAGTTTCATCTTCTTTAATACCTTTATTTTGTTCTATTATTTGATTAAAAACTTTACCAATTAAAGGAGATTCTTTTGCTTTTTCAATATCAGGTTTACTAAATTGAAGAGATGCAGGTTCTGCTAATGCATTACCAGTTTTTTTATTTAATTTAAGGTATTGAAGCCTTGTTTTTGGTTCTTCATTTATAAATTGATCAAATTCTTCATATATATCACTAATAAACTCAAAATCTTTTGGGTATGTTCTTTGTATTGAATTAGATTGTATTTTACCTATTACAGTAACTGCAGGTGCGTAGTTTTCTATATCATATATATCAGGTATACCTAAATCATAATCAAAACCATTTTTTTCAGCAAAAGTCATATATTCCATTAATATAAATTCAGCGTCTTTAGCCGGTAAATCAAATATTCCTACTTGTTCACCTACACCTCTAAAAGAACCAACGTTTACATTAAATTCTTCTACTATTTCAGGAAATTTTTCATCAAAAAACTTTTTAAAAGTGCTAGTGTCTTCAATATCAGGTAAAACAAGAACATCTTTTAAATTATTAAACTCAACTTTGTATAATTGATCTCTAGGATTAAACTTTTCATTATAAGTTTTTATATCTATTTTTTTATATGGACCTGTTTTAAATGGTACACCTGTTTCTGGATTAATATCTATATCAATACCAGCATTTTCCATATCTTTTACCGCTGATGCTCCAGCCCATATATTAGCAGCTGTAGAATCTCCAGCATACCACCAAGTAGCATGATTTTTGTTATCAGATTTTTTTAATCCATTTATAGTTGCTGTTCCACCATGATAAAGTGTAACACCTTTTAATACTTTTAAAAATTTCTTATAAGGTCTATAATTTACTAGTTTTGGAAAATTAGCTTTACTAAATGCTGGAAGTGAAGTTATTTTTTGATCTTTTTGTATTACACTTTTTGACTGTTGTATACGTTCACCATTAAAAGCTTCAATAGCTCTTTTAAGTTGTTCTTCAAGCGGTACAGTTTCAATAATTGTTATACCTGCATCTTTTGCTTTTTTTAGTCCAGAATCTTTTGTATTTGTTTTACCAGTTTCTCTATCCATTATAGTAGCTTCATCAGTACTCATAAAATACTGAGAATGCTTTCCTGAAATATCATTTAAATTTCCCTCTCCACTGACAATATATCTAAATGCTTCAAACATTGTTTGAGCATTAATGTTTATGTGTTGACCATATTCTATTTTTCCTGTTTCACTAAATCCTTCTATTCTAGAAAAAGCTCTAAGACCTGATAATAAATTAGATTGTCCAGCCATAATTGAAAACAAATACTCTTTACTTGCATCTTCTTTTAAATAAGCTAATCTTTTACTTAAAACTAAAGCTTTAAACATAGCCTCATTAGCCATGTTAACTCTATCTATAGTATCTTGTGCCTGATCTATAAGAGTTTTTCTATTTGTTTTACTTGTTTTTATTCTATGCACAATAGTACCTACTCTAGATCTAGTAATTAAAGGTTGAAGATAACTAAGTCTATTATTTCTGTTGTTAGGTATTTTAGCTAAATCTACAGCTTCTTTATATTGTCTTAAAAAATCTAATTCAACTTTTTCTATGTCTGTTTTATTATCAATTTTTTCTAACTCATTAATTCTTTTATTTACATTTTCTTCTGATATACCTCTTTGTTTTTTGTTTTCAGTAAGTTGAAATGATTGATATGAATTTAAATTAAAACTGGAATATTTATTAGATGCTTCTAATAATCTATAATGCTGACCAGCAAACTGAGCCCACCTTGAAGGACTTGAAACAGCATTCAATAAAGAAATCATACCTGCGGGTAAACTATCAATTAAAGCTTTTGCTTCTTTTTGGTATTTTTCTACGTTTTTAGGTACTACTTTACCTTTTTTATTATTTTTTTCTTCATTAACTTTAGACGGTACTTCTTTTGTTTCTCCTGTTTTCTTGTTTGTTTGTTTTCTTGTTTTTGATAACAACTTAATTGCACCTGCTATTGTTTTAGCATCTAACTCAGACATATCAACAATCCTTTCGCCATTTTTATTTGTTACGGCATCAAGATTATCAATTAATCCAGTATCAGCAACTAATTGAATAAACTCTATTCTATCTCTAGCTTCAAACTCTGTTACAGGCACATAATCAACAAGTAATTCTTTATATTGCTGAACTAAATATACAGCAGCTTTAGATATAGGATCTGTATCATCTAATTGCTCTTTACTTAATTCATAATCATTTTTATCACTTTTTGTTGCTTTACTTAAAAAATCATTAATTCTTTGTAATACTTCATTTGGTTTTTTGTTTATTGTTTCAGCAACATCTGGAGTAGCATCAGCAACTGAAAACTGACCACCAAATACTCTAGTTTTATCTTGATATATAGCTCTTTGATCATCGCCTCTAGATATTATATGCGATAACTCTCTAAGCTTAACATCAAACATTTCTTTAGTTATACCATTTCTAGCTATTCTTTGTTCTATAAAATCAGGATCAGCTAAAGCTTGCATAGTAGCATCAAAAGATAATTCTCTTGATATACCTCTTGCAAGTGAATCTTTTCTAGTACCTCTTAAACCACTTCTACCTTTAATGCCGGTTTTTTTAGAAACCTGATAAAGATCAATGTCAAAGAAACCAATAAAGTCTTTTTTACTTACATTTAGTTTTATATAATCATTATCATTAGCTGCATTAAAATCATCTCTAGATATATAAGTACCTATTGTTTTATTTTTTTCTTCTTCAGTTAAATACTTTTTACGCTTAGCAAACTTTCTAGATCTTTCACCTTGCTCTGTTTTAGATTCTCTTTCAAGATCAATTAAAGTTCTTACACTAAAACTGTCATATAATATATCAAAGTTTTTATTTAAAAAAGGTACAACGTTTTTAGCATGATCTGGACCTATTAAGTTTTTAATAACTTTAAATAAAGTTTCTTTAAACTCTTTATCTAAATCTTTTCTAAACTTAACTTCATCTGGTCCTTTAACTGATATAGGTTTACCTTCAAATACACTACGTACTTTATCTAATATACTATTATATATATCATCAAACTTTTCAATACCTAGTCTTTCTCGTAAAGTTTCTCCAGAAGACATTTCTTCTTGAGTTGTTTCAGTAGATTTTGCTTTAGGTTTTATACTTAAATCTTCTGTTTCAAAATCAGTTTCTTGAACTTGACCTTGATCCTCTAATTGACTAGCAAAAGTAGTACCAGTGTCTGTAGCTGGTGCATCTAAAGATACTGTAGCTATTTCATCACTTATTTCTTTAAAAACATCTTGTCTAGCAAAATTTAAAGCTCCGTTCATACCAGTTAACCAACCAGCAAACGAATCATTTTTAGCTGGATCAAAGTTCTTTAATCTTTTACCAATTACTCTTTTTACTCTAGTTTTAAACTCTTGTTCTGATACTTTCAAACCAGCTAAGTTGCCATCTCTGTTTGTAGCTATACCTCTCATTATAAGACCATCTAGTAAATTACCTTCTATCTTTGCAGATATATCTGACATGGTAGAAGTCATTTGCATTATTGGTTTACCTTTATCATTTAGTTTACCTGATTCAACTAATGTAAAATCTTCCTTAGTTACTTCTGATGGTACTATATCGTCTATACTTTTTAACAAGTCAGCTCTAGATGCTTGCATGACGTCATCATCAAGTAATCCAACTTGAGCAACTTTAACTTTTGTTTTAGCTTCTCTAGTTTTAACAGCTACTTTAGATTTTTCACTAAGCTTACCACCTTTTTCAAAAGACTTATTATAATCTTTTATAAAATTAAAAACGCCTTGACCACTTACAAAATCTATATTTTCAAAACCTTGATCTTTAAACATATTAGTTAAAAACTCTTTTATTTTTTCAAAAACAGTTTTATCATAATTTATTTTGTTTTCAATTATACCTTGGCTAAAAACAGTTATAAACTCAGAGTTTTGTAAAGCTCTTGTTTTTTCTACATCTATACTACCATTTTGATCTCTTACTGTATAATTTCTATTAAGTTGATTTTGAACATAACGCAATTGTTTGCTAGTCATTAATTCTTTAAATTGATCAACAATAACACCTTGCTTAGCACCATCACCAACTAAAGCATTGAGCACTGGATGTAATATTTCATGAGCAGCAACACCAACAGCATTTGTTTGTAGCGCTACTTCTTTGTTTATAAACATTTTACCTTTACCTAGAAAAACTCCATTATTTCTATCTAATGCTTCTGCGGCTTTAGGATTTAATACTTTTAATTGATCATATGACATGTCATAATAATCACTAGCAACTTTGTCTTTATATTCTTTATCTGTTTGTACTAGCTCAGGTCCTTTTGAAAAACCAAGATCTTTTGCAACTTCTTCAGCATTTTGCATTAATCTATTTTCTCTAGCAGTTTTTATAGCATTTCTTCTAGTTTCTAGATTTACATCTACTTCTGAATCTACATACTTATCATTTATTTCACTTATTTCATCTTGTATTTTTTTAAGCTTCTTTTTTTGCAAATCAGTTCTAGCTTCACCTATTAACATCTCTGCTCTATGTAGATTTATTAATTTAGTTCTGTCTTGTTGATCTGTTACTTTTGAGTCTACTTTATCAGAGTCAATTGTTAAGTCTTGTACTCTATTATCTATTATAGCTTTAAAATTATCATCATTTTTTATTTCATAACTTACACCTGCTAGATCTTCATCAGACATAGTATTTATAACTTCTCTAAACTTTTTGCCACTCATAGGCTCTTTGTTTATAGAGTATTTAGGTGCTTTAAGTAAAGCTGCGGGTCCACTGATAGCTAAATTACTTTTATCAGCAAAACCTTCTGTTAATATTTCTTGAACATTTATTTCTTGCTCACCAGCTAATTGACCAGCTAATTCACTAGTTAAGCCACCTGCGGTATCTACTGCTGCCATACTACCAGCAACAGCTCTTTTAGTTGCTGTTTTAATCAAAGCTTTACCTGTTTGAGCTGCAAGACCACCTGTTATAGTATCTACAAATCCAATTGCAACACCTCTTTTTACAGCTCTTCTAGTTAATTCGCTATACTTTTCTTCATCAGATAATATAGCTCTAATATTTTCTATATTAGCTTCTTTACCAGCTAACTCTTCATTTATAAACTCGGCCATAGTTAAACCGGTTTCCATTATACCAGACAAAGTTCCTATAGCACCACCTGCAGTAGAAATAGTTCCAGCTATAGCAGTTCCAATTGGACCACCAACTGCAGTACCTAAAGCTGCTCCAGCTTGGCCAGTGGCAACTGCGCCTGCAGCAACACTTGCTGTTATTCCAGGACCATCAACTAATGATCGAGCTAAATTAGCTGCTGATGTTATACCAACTTGTAATAACCAAGAAGGATTTTTTACAGCAGCTTGCAGCCAAGCACTTACAGGATTATCTCCGTTAGCAATAGCTGCATCATAGTCTTTTTGATTTTGTATTACTTCATCAGTTTGACCTATTGCTTCTAACTCTTTTTGTTTATCTATAAATTCTTGTATTTCTTCATCACTAACTTTATTTGATCTCCAAAGAGCTAAAGCTTCACTTAAGCCACTACCCTGTGTTGTTCCTTGATCCCAAGCTCTCCACATATCACCCATGAAATCAGTTAAAAAGTTTTTACCAAAATAATCTTCAACTGCTGTATTTTTTTCTTGACTATCTTTATCAAAATCAAAATCATAAGCTTCTTTTATGGCACTAGAATAAAACTTATAATTAGTTATTCCAGTTTCAACTTTTTGTTTTTCACCATCTTTAATATCAGTCTCAATAGGTTGTTGAGGTAAAATCTGTGGTTGTTGAAACATAGTAGTTAACCAGTCAACTTCTTTAGTGGCTGTAGTATCTTGAGTATCTACATCAACTTGTTCATTATCTACTTGAGGTGGTAGAGCGGTGTTTGGCTCGCTAAACATCACATCTAACCAGTTATTATTGCCGTTTGACATATTTTAATTTATTAGAGATAAATCAATTTCTTGTAACATTTTAGCTATACCAGCTGAGTTGTTATTGTATTTTCTTCCTTCTTCAAAGCTTTCTTCTTGATCTGGCTTAAACAAAACAAATTTTTTGTTTTCATTATCATAATAAACATGATAACCATAATTTCTGGTTACTTGCATTGTTAATTTATCTGATAAGGTTGTTGCTGCTTTATCTTCAATTACCGCTTGATTATCAGTGATATTTGATAACTCATTAGAAAAAAGACCTGACTTAGCTGTAAACAATTCTACAGCACTTTTCTTTTTTTGTTTTGGTATTTTAGCTGCTTCAGCTTTATTAAAACCACTAATTGACTGTTGATCAGCAACATTGATCATTTTATCAAGTAATAATTCTTTAAACTCTTTCTTAGCTTGAATCAACTCTTCTGGATTAGTAGTATCTAATGATTCTATTAAGTACCTTTCTTCTTCATTAAAAAATGATTCTTTTCCTACTAATTTATCAAAAGCTAAAGACTGTAAGCCTTCAACACCAGCATTATCAATTAACGTAGATAAACTATTTCTTAAATATATTTTTTCTGTATCATCTAACTTTTGACCTTTGTTATATATTTTCAACATAGTCTCATTTATAGATTTAGCTTCTTTATAGGATTTTTCAAACGGTTGTTTTATATCCGACATTCTAGTAACATTACCAGAAGCATCTGTAAACATTATGTTTCCATCTTCATCAAATGATCTTTGTTGTGCTCCAGTAAATATACCAGCAGCACTTATCATATTTCCAGAACTATTAGCTACTGATATATTTTTACTTTGAAAATCTTGTATATAATCTTCTCTCATACCACCCCAGGCATTGTATTGTTTTTCTACATTTTGAAGACGTTGATTAGCTTGTTTCATTATAGCTATTTGTTCTAGCTTTTCAGGACTACCAGCTTTCATACTACCTGCTGCTTGAGCAGCATCAGCGTATATCTGTTTTTGATTCATTGAAAACTCAGTGATCATACCTTTATCCTCATCAGGTATAGCCGTTAAATCAATACCTTCAGCTTGATTAGCCATAAAATTCTCAACCATTAAGCCAGCTTTTTCTTCCTCTAGCTTTAGTTCATCTCTACGTTGTTTTTCAAAAGATGCTACTTTAGCTGTTCCCTCTTGTATTTTTTGACTTAACAAGCCACCTAAGTCATTAAAGCCACTTTGACTATAAGCAACTCCAGCTCCAAGTGGATCTCGACCTAAATTTAATCTTGTATTTTGTCTTCTTTGTCTTCTCATTTTTTAGATTTTATTTTTCCCCAGTCATGCCTCCCATTGCCAGATTTGTTACTCCTCCAGCTATATCACCTATACCACTTACCATTGCTTGTCTAGCTTGATTAACAGCTTGATCTGCTGCAGCTTGTCTAGCACCAGCTGCTTGAGCTAATGCAGTTGATTTTTCATATTGTAAACCTCTAGCAGCTGTAGCACCTTGCGCTGATAATTGTTGATTTTGAGCTGCTTGTTGCATCATCATTTTTTGATTAGCTTGTTCTTGTTGAGCTATGCTAGCAGAAGCTTGTTGTGCTTGTTGACCTTGAACATTAGCCATAGACTGAGCTAATGCTGCTATACCACTGCCACCTGCTGCACCACTCATAGCTTGCATTGTGCTGGCTAATCCTTGTTGTTGTTGCTGTGCTGCAAATTCAGCCGCTTGAGTATTAACTGTTAAGTCTTCGTAAGGATTTGATAAATTAGCAAATAAATTTGAATCATCTAGACTTTCAAACTGACTTAATCTATCTTCATAAGCTGCTCTAGCTCTTCTTTGTTCACCCTTTCTTTTTCTTTGGCCTATCATGCCTCCTATGGACTGAGCTAACCCACCAGCTATACTTCCTATAGCTCCAATACCTTGTTCATTTAGTTTTCCTGCCATGTTAATTCTCTTTATATAACTATTACACTTTAAATATCTTATTTAAACTATAAGTGAACCTACTGAAAATAATTCAGCAGCACTAGTAGTTGTATGTTTCATTTCTACTTCTGCAAAGAAACCTAATAAACCTGATTGATTAACAACACCACCTTTGTCGAACAATACAAACTTACCTGCTGCAGGTACTGTACCACTAACTGTTATTGTTGTTGGTGTTTTAACAGTGCATGTACCAGATGAAGTATACGAAGCTACTGCATTATCAGCTAAAAAATAAATGTTGTCACCAACTTGCAAATTACTATTTATTCCATCACTAAACGTTAGCACTTGTCCAGCTACACTATTAACA
>Ga0209716_1001502_pt1 | contig 17449 bp, 21 predicted proteins | sample COGITO_mtgs_1205_FD_184811 | JGI IMG/M metagenome (GOLD analysis project Ga0209716, IMG submission 184811) | Pelagic marine microbial communities from North Sea - COGITO_mtgs_120531 (SPAdes) (version 2) | ecosystem: Environmental > Aquatic > Marine > Epipelagic ...
CATCGATGTAACTGGTGCACTAGTTAAGCCGCAAGGTAGCCTTCTCATGGAGAGACAACGCACGGCATTTAATCCAATGATTAGACTTCGAACTGACTTTAACCAAGAAATGTCCGAATCAGTGCGTGAGATCAAGTAATGAAGATAAGGATCAAGAGGAAACTGCAAGAAATGAGCGCTGCTGGCGCTGTTGCTGGGTTCCCTGGTGGATTTAGTCCGGAAGTTGTTGACAAATTCAACAAAGAAGAGGAAGATGAATCCAAACTCAAAGGAACTCCACTGGAAGAACTGCTCAGCACCTCCACTCAGAGGCTAGGAATCAGGCTAACGGCTGTTTCGGGAGAAAAAGCACACGCTGGTCACCTTGAAAGATCTCAACACCAAGGATTGCGGAATGTCGTAGAGGAAGAGGAAGAAAATGACCCAGACACATTGGCTGGTCATACACAGTTTGTATCTGATTCAGACATGGATTCCGTTGATAGAGAGCATTTTGCTGATCGGCAACCAACAGGACAAGATGGAAGCGATGAAGAGCCGCTTATTGACCCACAGGAGGCTGCATTAGCTAGTCTAAGGGAAAAGGGCTATGAAATTAAGAGTGCTCTTGGAAAGGGTACTATCGGCACTGTATATCTTACTAGTACACCATTCAAGCAACCTGCGGCAGTTAAGATTGTAATCGGAGATGCTGCAAAAAAAGAATTAAACAATTATCAAACAATCTCGGATGTTCGAGATGGAACCCCAATACTCGAGAAACACTTCCCAAAAGTATTTGAGTCTTGGTCTCCACAAGAAGATATCGCAATTATCGCAATGGAAGTTCTTAATCCCTTGACGAATGAGCAAGCCTCGTTTATCCCGGATGCTTCCTTCCTTGCTGCTAAGCACAAGCCCCACAGATTAGGACCAGCTAGCGATAGCTTTCGTGGTATGAGAGATGTGTCAAAGAGGTTTACCCACTATTTGCAAAACAACATCGATAAAGTCGCTGCTCGTTTTGAATATTATGGGTATCAACTTGTAACTGACTGGGAGGGAGAGTTCATGGGTGATGCCACCAGTGAGAAAATGGATGAACTTAAGAAAGAATCCTCCCCAGAACAGCTAACTGCGATGTTAAAAATGGCCTCGGCGAGCCCTGCATTGGGCAAGCAGTTCATTAAAAATAGAAAGTCGGCATTTATTAAGACTCTTGGTGCGGGATCCGCTGCTGTTCAGCTTATTGAGATTCTAGAAGAAGAATCACCACAAGCATTTGGTGCAAATGCAGCATTTATACACATTGCTTTCAAAATTATGCTTGCTGGTCTTGCAGCAAAGAGAGAACCAAAGACAATTGATGCCTTTATTGCAGATTATTCGAGAGCAATACTTGCAAATGCCAGACAATTCACACAAATCCCGATGGGCTATGCTCAACCTACATTGAAAAACAAGGCAGCGAGCCATGAACGAGAGTTTCTGACCTCTAAAGGGTTAAATGCAGCGGCTCAAGAACTTTATAAGCAGACTGGACTAATGGCGAAAGACTTACATGATCAGAATGTGATGGCAAGAGCCAATGGAGACCTCGTAATTGTGGATGTGGGGCTGTTCAGAAAAGACACAAGTTGGGTAGCCGACGAAAATCTCCAGGAAATCCGAGGTTTTAGAAAAAAAGTGTTGACAAACCTACGAAAATAGGTTATAATAAGGGTGGAGAAGTCTATGAAAAATTTAATAAAGATAGTTAAGGAAGTGAAGAGCAATCTTAACGCAAAAGTAGTAACATTTGACTTTGATGATACCATCGTCAAGTCTTTTTTTAACAAAACAGTCGATGGAGATGAGCAATATCAGTTCGGTGGCACAAATAAAGAGATCATTAAGCGAATTAAAAAGTTTAAAGACTCTGGTAGCACTGTTCTAGTGGTTACTTCTAGGGATGTTGCCCTAGAGGACCCTGAATCTTCCATCAAAACCATCTTAGCTAAGCTACAAATAGAGGTTGACGGTGTTTTTTACACAAATGGACAACCAAAAGCAAAAAAATTATACGAATTGGGGTCTAGACTCCACTATGATGATGATCCTTCTGAACATGATGCTATCAAAGCGTTCAAAAACTTACACAAAGACTTCAATATATCGGTAAAGTACCCCGATGAGTTGATTAAAGACACCAATGACATCTCCAAAGGTGTGATTATCACCTCCGACAACAAGATTATTGTTGCTGAGAGATCAGACTCCAAGGAATGGGATGCACCAGGTGGACATATCATGCAAGGTGAAGAGGCTCCATACGCATTTTGGCGTGAAGTCAAGGAAGAATTGGGTCTAGAAGTCCAAGAAGTCACCTATTTGGAGACTAAAGAGATCGAATGGCAAGGTAAAGAGAAGTTAGCACACTACTTTTTGGGTCGTACTGACTATGCCTCTACTGAATTAGAAGGTGTGATTGAACTTCAATGGGAAGTTTCTGATTATATGGTCGGTGGATACGAAGAAGTCGTCCGAGACACAGGAGACAACTCCACTCAGAACCTAACGAACGTTCTTCAGATGCTCGAAAGTGAACAAGAGATGTTTGAATCCTACAAACCAGCTCGAAAAGGGACAAAAGTCATTAAAAGAACGATACTTGGTCTTGAAAAGCTCATGGAACAGGATTACCAGAAGGATTCCGAGCGTTTAAAGAGTTATTCTACAGATGCCGACGAATTATTAGGCACAGGACCACAAACAAAAGGTTCTCCCTACGATGATGTGGACTTAAAAGGGCAAAAATACAGATCAGCACCTCCAGGAGCACCTGGTGGAGGCTCTGCGCCCAGTCTTCAAGAAGAAAAAGAAGAAGAACCACAAAAAAAAATAAAAATTAAAATAATTCCGACTCTCGACGAGAAGAAAAAGCGAAAAAAGAGAAAAGGAAAGAAGCCTGGGCCTAAAAAGGGCTCCCGAAGACGATCAAAGAAGCACGGCATTGGTTGGCCTTATGGTATCGGTGGTCACACCTCCTCTGATGATGGAGATGGTGGTGGTGATGGTGGCGGAGGAGGCGAATAATGTTTCCTAATGAGCAAAAAATTAAATCTGCGGTGGAAACAATAGGTTTTGGCCTATTTATGATGCTACTAAGCAGTCTTTTTGACAAAGATTTGGTCATGATCCTGCTTTTATGTCTAATTTATATGAAAATGAGGGATTAAAATGAAAGTTTCTAAAAAAAGATTGCTAGAAATCTTATCTGAAGAGTGTGGGATGGCGATGGATGCTAATATTGGCATGGTTGATGGAGAAATTGACAAAGAAGGTCAGATGGCTAAGCGTCAATTGAGTGATATTGCCGATTATTCTCAAGAATTGATGGGAATGCTGCAAGATGAGACACAATTGGAGTCTTGGGTGCAAGCAAAACTCACAAAAGCAGCAGATTACATCAAAACTGTTAAACATTATGTCGAATATGGTATGGAAGAAGGAGCTTACGATCAAGTTTCTGCTGGAATGCCGGATATGCCTGTTGAAATGCCCGGAATGCCTGTTGAAATGCCTTCAATGGAGCCTGAAAGTGTTGAATATGAGTACGATCCCGAAGAATTTGACGGAAATGACGACAAATACTGAAATCTCTGGTAGTTCAAAGTTTAAATCTATGGAAAATGATGGATTTGGAGCTTCCAAGGCACGGAAATTGGGAGTCGGAGACCTAGTTGCATGGGATTCTTGGGCTGAATCACTAGAAACTGCTATTTTTGAAGAGAAAAGTGGTGTTATTCTATCTATTTACCACATCGAAAGGCAACAAGGATGGGGTTATATGGCCAAAATAATGTCTTTTGGTGAAGATGGAGAGATTAATTTGCCCCTTATAAGCCTGAGAAAAGCAAATTAAGGAACTATTTATAGTATGCCGTGTCAATTAAGCAACCACTCAGATGCTGATTTATCATCCCTAGAGCCTCATGTTCAAGGAATGTATGACTTTTTTGACCAAAAAATTGGCTTTAAGAAGCCCCCTACGATGCATTTCGACTCGGACCCTAACAACCAGTCCAATGTACTTGGAAAGACTGCTTATTATGATCCTAGCAGCCTTGAGATACATGTATTCACAGATGGACGACATCCGAAAGACATGCTAAGGTCAATTGCCCACGAATTGATCCATCACCAACAGAATTTAGAAGACAGATTGGATGTCGGTGGATTTATGGGGCAAGGATACTATTTAAAGAACAAAAAGATGAAAGAATTGGAACAAGAAGCAATGCTCAGAGGCAATGCTCTTATGAGAGAATACGAAGACACTACAAAATCCGAGGAGATGAACAAAATGTCACTTAAAGAATGGAAAAATAACGAACTCAACAAATTACTTCTCGAGAAATTTGGAATTCTCAAAGAAGGACAGTCCAGCCGTGGCGAGACTAAAGATAGAGATGTAGGAAGAGACCGAATGTCGGCTGACCGCATGCATGAAGAAGAAGAGCTGGAAGAAGAGAAGAAGCCTGACTTTTTGGATCTCGATAAAGATGGCGACAAAGAAGAGTCTATGGAAGATGCTGCAAAAGACAAAAAGATGAATGAAGAAGTTGTTGAAGAAGAATTGAACGAAGAAGCCAAAGAGACAGCAACTGATGAAATGTACAGAAAGGCACTCGAAAGAGGGATCGAAAAAGGGAAAAAACAAGCTGCTGAAAGAAAGAAAAAAGAAGCCGAAGCAGAAAAAGCGAAAAAAGAATCGCCTCTTCAAGAAGCTCTTAACAAAATTCTCAAAGCAAAAAGTATTACTCTGAAATCATCAGGCAAAAAAATCAAATAAGAGGTCTAACAATGAATAGCAAAGACGAAAAATTATTGCGAGAGTTTGTTAAAAAAACTTTTGTTGCAAAGATGTTCCGAGAGGAAAAAGAAAAATTTCTTCAAGAACAGAAGGTTAGGTCCTGGGTAAGAACTTTGATCTCCGAAGCACAAGAGGAGACAAGCAATACAGTAATCTTCGAGGCGAAAGAGCAAACAAATCCACATCCTAATACCGGTATAAATAAACTTCGTGATTCTATTAGAAAAGCAAAGCCCTCTATTAAAACAAAATTTCAACAATTGACTACTTCTGCTGAGCAACGAAGTTCTTTTGAGAGCCACTTGCTCGCTGCTTTTGTTCGATTGTTTGATCAACTAGATGCCTTGTCTGCCAATACAGACGAACTACAAGTAGATTCAGAAGTTGGTATGCTTAAGCCAGATGAGTCTCCACAACCAGAGTTATCGGCTCCGCCAGAAGGAACTGACATCGAAACAGAACTGGAAGATGAACTAGATGTTCAACTTGAAAATATGTTAAGAGAAATTGATATTGATCTAGAAGACGCTGAGAATAATGATATCGTGAGCGATGAACTTGCAGCAGAAAAGGAACAAAATAAGCAATTATCTCAAGCAGAAAAAGATGTTGAGAAAAAGAGATCCAAAGATAGCGAAAGAGCTGAGTTCGGTTCTGGGATTGAAGGAGACTCTACTGGTCGTAATCAAGCATTCGATGCATTCAATCTTGTTCAATCTTATTTTTCTGATAATTATTTAGATTTGGATTCTTCAGAAGATAAGGACATGTTTAAGAAATGGGGTCTATATAACCTCAAACTTCTACTTGGCTCTTACGAAGAGGAATTAAATCCTAGTTTAGAAACACCTAATATTCAAAATCCAACATAATCCTCCCAGATTTATAAAATTTATATAATACAAAAAACACAACTTTTTTAACACTACAACATAATATAACATGTTTGGAGATAGATGTCAAGTAAGAATGGAAAGAAAATTACTTTTATTTCTGAATTAAAAAAAGAAGGTAGGATAAACGAAGAAGTTTTAAATGTCGTGTCAGATTTAACTCTAGAAGAATTAATTTCTGTAAAGCTTGAATTGAGTGCTAACATGCTCAATGGAAAGCTTTATAATTTCCCTATATGGTACAATCTACCATATATTGTTAGAGAATCTTTATTAAATTTTGTTAATAGAAACTGTAAAACTAAAATGGATATGTCTAATACACTAGGAATACCATATGAACAATTTATTCAGATATATAAGAAATATATTAATTAATAATATTATAATATATATAAATTTTAAATAATATATAAATATTAATTAATAATATTATAATATATATAAATCATGAATATCAATAGAAAGTTTTTTATAAAAAGTTTATCATTATCCTTGACAAGTATCCCAGAATATGTTATATTATAAATACACAACAAAAAACACACATTTGAATATGGAGATAATAGTGAATAGGGATATGGTTCTATTTGATATGAACAGCAAATTAGTAAAGGCTAGGAGATCCTATGCTTCCTTTTTGTCCTCCCCCTTGTGGAACTTAGGGCAAATAGCCGATATTGGAATTATTACAGAGTTTGTTCTAAACTGTGTAAAAACCAATCGCTTCCTCATAACCAGAATCAATCTATTCCACATTGTCTCCTTGTTCTTTTATGTACCAATGGAGAGAAGCAATGGATTTAGTTGATGCCGCCGGCAACATAGAAAGTTTTGGAGTAAATCTTAAATTAAATTCAATTGAGGCCGAGGAGTTTTATTGTGAATCCATGAGATTGTGGTTCGAGGCTGACAAAGGATATCACACCCTATCTCTAACAAGCCACGAATTTATGTTAAACGATGGTTTTAATGATATTTCAGTGATATACATAGAAGACTCAATTTTAAGAATGAAGGCATTAACCGAGGATCCCTATGAAACACTTGTTTCAGTACTTGAATTCATAGCCGAACATCACAACAAAACAATTGAAGTTTATAACTACTTAGAAGAGAATGAACAAGAAGCATTATCTGGAGTGGTCCCCAGCGATTTTGAAGAAGAGTCAGAAGAAGACTTAGAGATAGAATCAGAAGAAGATTCAGATGGATGGATTTAATTATGAAAATATTTTACCTAAACAGAACAGAAGATGAAAGTGGTATCAGTGGAACTGGACGTGTAGCTCAAGGCTTTATTTTTGACAATGGTAAGGTTGCAGTATCTTGGCTCAGCGAACACCCTAGTGTAACAATTTACGATAACATCGGTGAAGTTCATGCAATTCATGGACACGGTGGAAAAACCGAGGTTATGATGGAGCCTGATTACAAGAAGGCATTCGGTGAACTTAAATCTTGTATCGACAACTTTGATTTACTTGAGATAGTAAAGACAAAAGTACCAGTTGACGGAAATGCTTCAAAATTACTAGCAAACAAGCCTAGTTAAAGATGTGGACCCAGAACTTTATACATTAAAGCTAGATGCTGCTTGGCAGCCAATTGACATAATAGATTCTTTGAAAGGATTTTCAATGGTCTTTTCCCAAAGAGCGAGAGTCGTAGAGCATCATACTTTACAATTCAATGCTCTTTTTTATTATCCATCGGTTATAGTGCTGAACTCATATATAAGAAAAACACCAGTGTTCTTAACACCTACGAGGATGAATATATATTGGAGAGATATGTATAAGTGCCAATACTGTTGTAAAAAGTTTCAACAAGCAGAGCTAACTCTCGACCATGTTATTCCGAAATCTAAAGGCGGACTTAAAAGTTGGGAAAACCTTGTGGCTTGTTGCAAAAGATGTAACCAGAAGAAAGGAAGTAAAACTCCTTTTGAGGCATCCATGACACTATTTAAAGTACCGGCAGTACCAAAATTTAGTGTTTTTCGGAAAAGCCCACATTTAAAAATTCCAAGAAGTTGGAAGAAATTCATATAGGAAGTAAAAATGATAGACGATGAAAAAATGGACAAGCTAATTAAAAAAGCCGCAGAAGATCCACAGTGGATGGAGACATACGAAGCTTTTATGAAGTGGTCTCAAACAGCAAGTATGATTGGTTGGACAGTCGAAGAGATGGCATCCGTATGTATGATGGGGTATGCGATCGGACAAGACACCGACCTCCAAGACATGATAAAAAATATGGCTGCAATTAGCAAACTCGGCCTAGACATTATCGACAACTAACTATTTAACCTAGACATACCACAGGAGCCCAGATGGCAAAAAAAAATCTAATAATCGATACAAACGTTTTCCTTAGCGACAGCGAGTGTTTTAGTAAATTTGAAAATAATGATTTGTTTATTCCCGTAAAAGTTCTAGAAGAACTTGATAAGCACAAAAAACGACAAGACTCAGTTGGCTTCCATGCTAGAAGGGCGATCAGAACACTAGATACTTTAAGGGCCGCAGGTAGCCTCTCTAAAGGTGTTCGCATAGGCAAGGGGTTAGGTATCCTCAAAATTCTTAAAGTGGAAGATTTGGCTATTGACGAGCTCCCACAGGGACTTTCTCATAAAACTCCGGACCACCTTATTCTTGCTGGTGCTTTAGCAGTAAAAATCTCTCAACCAAAGAGAAAATGTATCATAGTATCACAAGATATTAACATGAGAGTTATCGCCGATGCTATCGGTCTTGAAACACAAGATTATCAATCATCACAAGTGGTCGAGTCTCGAGATGTAATTTATGAAGGCTTCCGAAAAGTTCTTGTAGATGACGAAGACATTGATGCTTTCTATGATGACAAAGAAGTTTATCTTTTTGAAGAAGATTTTGGTAAGAATCCTTTAATGCCAAATGAATTTGTAATGCTTGTTTCTTCTTCGAATGAAAAAAAGACAGCGATTGGAAGATTCGATGACTGGCATAAATCTATCTTACGCTTGATTAACATCGAAGATGAGTTGTCCTGGGGAGTTCGACCAAAGAATAAAGAACAACGATGTGGTTTGGACTTACTTTTTGACGACAACATTCCTCTTGTGTCTCTAATTGGCCGTGCTGGCTCTGGAAAGACCTTGATGGCTATTATGGCTGGTCTTGAACAAGTCCTGGGTATGCACCAAGGAAAATACCAGAAGATCGTTATTTCCCGTCCTGTAGAGCCTATGGGGAAAGACATCGGTTTCTTACCAGGAACAATGGAAGATAAGATTCTTCCTTGGCTAAAGCCAATCCAAGATAACCTACAATTCATTATGGGATCTGATCGTACGATGTTTGATATATACATGCAAAAGGGAAAGATTGAAGTTGAGGCATTGACCTATATTCGTGGTCGCTCCATTTCAAATGCTTTTGTTATTATTGACGAAGCTCAAAATCTTACTGCTCATGAAGTTAAAACAATCATCACTAGAATTGGTGAAAATACAAAAATTGTTTTAACTGGCGACATCGAACAGATTGATAATATCTACACGAACGAAGTATCAAACGGGCTTACCTATGCTGTTGAGAGACTTAAATCTAGTCATTTGACTGGACATATTACCTTTAAAAAAGGTGAGCGCTCTAAGCTGGCGACCGAAGCATCGAAGTTATTATAAACTTGACAAAGCTAAAATACTTTGCTATAATTGTATACAAATCAATGGTGAATTATGTGGATTGAAGAATCAATAAAAAAAGGAAATAAAATGAGAGACCATTTTAGTCTATCTGGTATCGATGTATTTGTAAAAGACCGCCTCCCAAAAGAAATTGATGCATCTTTTGTATTTGAATATATTAGGTCTAGAGTGCCTTTCTTTTTTATGAACGGAATCGATATCATCTATATAGGTCAATTTCCTATGATGAAGAAAAGAGATATAAATGCTTATTTTGAAGATGGTGCAATCTATGTAACTAACGACCAAGATGATGATATGGACATGATTGAAGATATCATTCATGAGATATCTCATGCAGTTGAGAGCGTTCACCAGCAGTTTATTTATTCTACCGGAGCTATTCAAAGAGAATTTGTTGCCAAGAGAACAAGGCTTAATGATTTATTATCTCAAGAGTTTAATGTACCGAAAGATTTTAATACCAACTTTGAATACGACAAGGTTATCGACAACTTCCTCTATAAAGATGTGGGATACGATGCTCTTAATCAAATTTGTGTAAACATTTTTCCATCAGCATATGCTGTTACATCCTTAAGCGAATATTGGGCAAAAGGATTTGAAGAGTTGTTCATAGGGGATCCCGCAGTCCTGAGGGATACTTGTCCCGTTTTGTTTAGAACACTGATTATTCTTTTAAAAGATTTGGAAGAAGAGACTTGACAACCCACAACCAATGTGTTACATTAATAAGACACGGAGGATAATATGACAAAACAACACATTTCTTATTCGGAATTAAAAATTTTTACTGAATGCCCTTATAAGTGGCATCTTCAATACGAGAAAGGCTTATCTGGTTTCACTGGCAATGTCTATACAGCTTTTGGAACAGCGATACATTCGGTCTGTGAACAATCTGCTCTCGGACAACTTGCAGAAGAGGATTATCCGGCTCACTTTGATTGGGCATTTCTAGAAGAGCTAAAAAAGCTTGATGAGAAACCACCTGCAAAAATGATCGTGGATATGAGAGAACAAAGCCGTAGCATCTTCGACAAGGTGTTTCCTGCCCTTCAAAGTCTTTTCCCTGACTACGAGGTCTACTCTTCGGAAGAAACCCTTTACGAGCCAATTTCGGAGCTTAAATTCAATAGATTCCTAAAGGGGTTCATTGATCTTGTCGTAAAGACACCAGATGGAAAATATCACATCATCGATTGGAAGTCTTGTTCTTGGGGTTGGGACATGAAACGAAAGAGCGAACCAATGACCACATACCAATTAACTCTTTATAAAAAGTTTTTCTGCGAGAAGCACAAGGTTGATCCTGAAATGGTCGAGACCTACTTCGGCCTCCTAAAGAGAACAGCCAAAGCAGATAATGTAGAAATCTTCCGTGTAACCTCGGGCACTAGGAAGACCACAAATGCGACAAAGGTGCTTACAAATGCATGCAATCTTATCAACAAAGGAATAAAAGTTAAGAATAGAAATTCCTGCTCAAGATGTCCATTTAATCACACGGAGCATTGCACAAGATGACTTATAGACCGCTTCCAAAAGAGGTAACAATCAAATTGTCCCCAATTGAAGGGTTGGGGTTATTTGCAACTTGTAATCTACCCGATAAACATCAGTTCGGAATAACTCACATTCAAGATAAAGAATTTGAGGATGGATATGCAAGGACTGCACTTGGCTCGTTCTTTAATCACTCGGAAGATCCAAATTGCGAATGCTATATTGAAGGAAGATTTTTAAAATTAAAATCTATCAAAGAAATAAAATCAGGCAACGAAATTACCGTCAAATATTGGTTATATGAAATAAAATAAAAAAAAACTTGACAACCTCATCGATAAGTGTTATATTAATATTAAATATAAGAATGTCTTATTTTAATGCATTGATAACAAGGATAAAAGATGGGAAACGAGAAGATTAAGGTTCTCACCCTGAGCGACCACCCGTTGTCGCCCTCAGGAGTTGGAACTCAAACAAGATATGTCATAGAAGCTCTACTAAAGACGGGAAAGTTTCAAGTGCTTAGCTTGGGCGGAGCAATTAAACACCAAGATTACACAGCGAAAATGGTTGATCCATATGGTGAGGACTGGAAAATAATCCCAGTAGATGGCTACGGAAATCCGGAAATGATCCGATCAATACTCAGGAATGAGAAACCCGATATTCTTTGGATGATGACAGACCCTCGTTTTTACGAGTGGTTATGGCAAATAGAAAATGAAGTCAGGCCACTTTGTCCGATTGTTTACTATCATGTTTGGGATAACTTCCCGGCACCACATTTTAATAAGAAATTTTATGAGTCTAACGACCATATTATGGCGATCTCCAAACTTACTCATGAGGTTGTGAAAGAGGTATCACCAGATACCCCCAACACATATGTTCCTCATGCTGTAGATGGAGATTTTTTTGTACCTATGAATAAGGTGAAGCTTCGTGAAGAGGTATTACCAGAAGCAGACAGGGATAAGTTTATTGTATTTTGGAACAATAGAAATGCTCGAAGAAAACAATCGGGAACTTTACTATTTTGGTGGAAAGATTGGTTAGATAAGAGAGGTCTTCACGATAAGGCCCAGTTAATCATGCACACTGAACCGAAAGACCCTCACGGACAAGACCTAAGTCACATTGTGCAACAAATAGGCCTGGAAGACGGACAGGTACTATTTTCAACACAAAAGGTATCGTTAGATAAAATGCCTATATTCTATAATATGGCAGATGTAACAATTAACATCTCTGATGCAGAAGGCTTTGGGCTGGCGACCTTGGAGTCACTTTCTTGCGGAACTCCAATCATTGCGACTATGACTGGCGGATTACAAGAGCAAGTGTCAGGCCCTAATGGTATGAATGGAATTGGTTTGTATCCAGTCTCTAAAGCAATCATTGGATCACAACAAGTTCCTTATATCTATGAAGATAGGGTCTCCAAGAAAGCTTTTATTGCTGCCTTAAATCAAATGTATGACGGTGGAGAAGAGTTCCGAAAAGAACTCGGAGACAATGGAAGAAAGCATGTTTTAGAGAATTATAATTTTGATAATTTCAATAAAACTTGGGTTGACTTGATGCTAAAGATTCATGAAGAAGAAGGTTCTTGGGAAACAAGAAAAGGCTATTCGAGCATCACATTTAAGGAAGTAGCGTGAGTCTTAAAATCAAACCATCAGATTCACTATGGGACAATATAAACGAGGGCGATTATAGCTACGATGATGCGACCAATGGCGGCCGTTGGTATTCCAATTCAACCTTAAAAATGTCCATCCACCCAGGCTGGCTTGAATTGATGGACAAATTAGAAGTTGGAGATGTAGTCACTACCCACAAGAACGAGATAGGAGTAGTAACAAGGATTTACGACATTACTTCTTTGGGAATGAAAAAATATGAAATCCTAATAGGAAACGAAAGAGAAATTTTTTTCTCAATAAATTTAAAAAAACTGGATAAAGAAGAATGAAGAAAAGGATTATGGTCTCCGGAGGCTTTGACCCTCCACACATTGGACATATAAGAATGTTCCAAGATGCTGCCAAATGGGGCGAAGTTATCGTCGCCATAAACTCTGACGATTGGCTTATGAGAAAGAAAGGCTATGTTTTTATGCCTTGGCTGGAAAGAGCCGAGATAATTAGAGAATTAACATCGGTAGATCGTGTCGTCAGTTTTAACGATAATGACGACACCGCTATTCAAGCGATTAAGGTCCATCAACCAGATGCTTTCGCAAATGGTGGAGACCGAAAGAAAAAAAACACACCTGAGATGGACCTTTGCGACAAATTGGGCATACAAATGCTATGGGGAATCGGTGGTAAAGATAAGCCGCAGTCATCTTCTTGGCTCGTTGATAAATTAAGGGAGAAAAAATGAAAAAGAAGATTTTTGTGAGAGGTCCTGTACTATCTCAATCCGGATATGGTGAGCAATCTAGATTCGCCCTCCGAGCATTAAAATCTAGAGAAGATCTTTTTGATATCTACATCCAGCCAATCAACTGGGGACAAACCGGATGGATCTGGCAAGAAGACGAAATGAGACAATGGATGGATAGAAGGGTTCTAGAAACACAGATGTTGTTGCAAAAGCAACAATTACACCCAGACATTTCTCTTCAGATAACGATACCGAATGAGTTTGAAAAGCTTTGTGCTATTAACATTGGATACACTGCCGGCATCGAAACAACGAAAGTTGCACCACAATGGCTCGAGAAAGGCAATCTTATGGACAAGATTTTAGTTGTATCTCAACATGCCAAAAGCTCATATGTTAATACTGTTGCACAAGCACAGAACCAACAAACTGGTGAAACTTTTCCTTACAAACTGGAAACTCCTGTGGAAGTTGTGTGGGAGAACACTCCTATGTCAAGCGAAGTGGAAGAGATCCCCGGCTTTGATCCAAGACACGATTTCAACTTCCTTTGTGTATCTCAGATGGGTCCCAGAAAGAACTTGGAGAATACTATTAAGTGGTTCGTGGAAGAATTCATCGATCAAGAAGTTGGTTTAGTTTTAAAGAGCAATCTTAAATCAAATTCTGTAATAGACAAGGAGCACATAGAAGCTTCGTTAAGCTCTCTTTTAGCCACTTATCCTGATCGGAAGTGTTCTGTATCTCTATTACACGGAGACCTCTCTGAAGGGCAAATGAGAGCCCTCTATGAGCATGATAAGGTTAAAGCGATGGTAAACATTTCTCACGGAGAAGGTTTTGGCCTACCGCTTTTCGAAGCAGCAAGATCTGCTCTCCCAATCATTGCCGTCGGCTGGTCCGGCCAAATGGATTTTTTGAATTTTGAGAATAAAGATTATTTCTTAAAAGTTAAGCATGAAGTGAAGCAAGTCCAACAATCAGTAGTGTGGAACGGAGTTATTGAGACAGATTCGATGTGGGCTTATGCGGAACAAGGATCTTACAAGATGGCGTTAAGACAGATGTTTAAAAAATATGATGGATTTGTAAAACAAGCGAAAGAGTTGCAAAGGTTGGTTAATCAAGACTTTAGTGATGAGAAGTTGTTTGAAGGGTTTTGTACTGCAATTTATGGAGAAGAGGTAAATGTTGATGAGTGGCTATCGGAACTAGAGGAATCATTCGTTGAATAATGTGGTTTACATTGCGGACTCCTTTTTGGAAGACTTTATTGGAGGAGGGGAACTTAACGACGATGAGATTCTGTGTATTCTAGGGTCTAGAGGGTACAATTTAAAAAAAATGAGAAGCCGTGATGTGACATTGGATTTTATTAAAAAGAATCATGACTGTTTTTATATTATTTCCAACTTCATAGGAGTAAACCCATCGGTAATCTCGCAACTGGAGACATCTTGTAGATATATCATTTATGAGCATGATCACAAATATGTAAAAAATAGAAATCCTGGATTTTATGACAATTACATCGTCCCCTGCTCAGAGTTAATTAATAGATCTTTTTACGAGAATGCCGCAAAGGTTTTGTGCCAATCAAGTTTGCACCAAGAGATAATTGAAAAAAATCTTAATCTAACAAACCTAAAAAATGTTTCTGGCAACTTGTGGAGCCTTTCAAGTCTAGATCTTCTTTCGAGGCTGTCCCAAATGGAAAAAACAAATAGAATTTCCATTATAGATTCGAACATTCCGCACAAAAATACAGCAGAAGCTGAATTTTATTGCAAAAAAAGAAACTTTAATTATGATAAAATAAAATCAAAAAATTATGAAGAATTCCTAGCTTTATTAAGTAAAAATAATAAATTTTTATTTTTACCTAAGACACCTGAGACACTTTCTAGAGTAGTCGTAGAGGCAAAGATGTTAAATGTTCAAGTTATAACCACTAAAAATGTAGGAGCTGTTCATGAGCCGTGGTATGGCTTAAACGGAGACTTGTTGATAGAAGAGATGCGCAACTGCCGAGAAAGAATTTGTGATCTTATTGTGCAAGAAATAGGAAGCAAAAATGATTAAAAATTTGATCTCGGTAATTATGCCAACCCACAATGATGCTAAGCACATAGAATCGGCACTAGACGATTTGTTATTTCAAAATTATTCTAATTTTGAGTTAATCATCGTTAATGATGGATCGACAGACAGTACATCCAAAATTCTAGAAAGATATGCTCAAAAAGATAGCAGGATAAGTGTTTATGATAAAAAAAATGGAGGCACTGGGTCTGCCCTAAACATTGGTTTCTCTAAAGCAAAAGGTGAATTTGCCACCTGGGTGTCCTCAGACGACAACAAGGAAGTTGATTTTTTAAAAACTTTGGTAACTTTTTTAAAAAACAACAGGGATGTAGAATACGTTTGCTCGGTTTATTATAGTTCTTATTTTAAATCTCCCTTCAAAGCTTATCATAAAATTGATGGTCAATTTCGTTATTGCGAAGGGTTGCGACATGATTCTTCGATGTCCGGGGACCAAATAATTGTAGATGATTGGCCTGAAATAAACCACAAGCACTGCTTTCAAGGTGTGTGCTTTATGTTTACGATGCGCCTTAAAGATGCTTGTGGGGATTATGTTGAATTACCCGGAGAGGATTACCACATGTCTATGAGGATGTCTCTCAAAAGCAGAGTGGGTTATATTGATACAATATTAGGCAGACATAACAATCCAGAGGATTCTCTTTCAATGGTTGATAGAAAATGTGTCTTAGAGGCCGAGAAGATTACTCGAGAACTTTATAGGTCTAGTGATAAGTGGAATTTGAAAATTCCTAAAATAGCTAGTTTTTATTGCTCTCCAAGTTTTTCAGCCGACCAAAAGCAGTCAGTTTTGTTGTTCAAAAAGAACAATCCCGATTGGTCTGTTCATGTTTATCGGGATTCCCAAAATAAAAATTTTCTCGTGGATGAACTTAGTAAAGAGATGGCATGCTTGGTGAAAACTATAAAATTAGATTTCGCTAAGATAACATCGGATAAACTATTGTTTTTAAAGTGTTATATTATGTTTTCTCAAGGAGGAGTCTATCTAGATCCTAAGGTACCAATAGACATTCCTATGAGTGAATTATGTAGACATGTCCCTATTGCTAGTGACTTTATTTATTACCACAATGGTGAATATTCTTCAAGCTTTATCCTTTCCACCCCGCAAAGTGTAGTTTTCAAAAAGATTTTATCATTCATGAGGGATGTAAAAACCCCTATTGATAATTCAAATGATTTGTTTAAAAACGTCATAGGGAACCCCAAGGACTTTAAAGCCCAGTTTTACATGAATAAGTTTTATAATTTAAACGACTCATGTTCATTTACATTATTCCCAGGAGATAAAAAATGAAAACTATCATAACAGTTACAGGCATAAGACCAGACTTCATTAGGATGTCTCAAATCATTAAAGAACTCGATGGAGCATCTTGGTGTAATCATATTTTAATTCACAGCGGCCAGCATTATGATAATTTGCTGTCCGGAATTTTCTTTGAAGATCTACGAATAAGATCTCCTGATTTTAATCTGTCCATCGGTGCTGCCGGAAAAAAACACTATGAACAACAAGCTGATTTGGGAGTTAAGATCATAGAGTGCATAAAAGAGAATAGGTTTGATCCAGATGTAATTTTGTTCTTAGGCGATAGCAATTCTGTCCTTGCGTCCGTGCCTTTACGCAAAGAAGGCTTTAAAATTGGTCATATAGAAGCTGGAATGAGAAGCTATGATGAAAGAATGTTAGAAGAAATTAATCGCAAAGTATGTGATCACGTTAGTAATTATTTATTTGTTTATCACAAGAACTATAAGGAAAAAGCAATGAAAGAAGGTGTCTCTGGGGATAAAATTTTCATCGTAGGAAACACTATTGTCGAGCCGTTGAAGAGTATAGCCGATCTCTCTTACGAAGGATCTGCGAGCCATATTTTGCTCGATATTCACCGTCCTGAGAATTTTAATTATGAGTCTCGCCTAAAAGCCATCGTGGAATTCGCATCCCAATGCCATTTGGAGACCGGCATACCCGTGATGATGCTGCGATTTAGTAGAACGATAAAA
>Ga0209716_1001507_pt1 | contig 17389 bp, 17 predicted proteins | sample COGITO_mtgs_1205_FD_184811 | JGI IMG/M metagenome (GOLD analysis project Ga0209716, IMG submission 184811) | Pelagic marine microbial communities from North Sea - COGITO_mtgs_120531 (SPAdes) (version 2) | ecosystem: Environmental > Aquatic > Marine > Epipelagic ...
GTACATTGTCTGTAATACCTCCCTCTACGGCAGCAGTAGTCGTTTCTATATAGTCTCTTGCTACAAGTCCCTGCTCAAGTTGGGCATCTTGGATGTAGATGTTACCTGATGTTGCCGTTAGGTCATTGTCTGCTGTTGCAGGGTATATTCTAACACTTGCGTTTGTTTGATTATAAGTAACACTACATTTATACCATCCTGTCGCTCCGCTTACTGCTTCTATTGTTGTGTCAATTACATTTGAAGTTGTACCAACAACACCTGACGAAAGATTAAAAAACGCACTTACATTGCTACCTGCACTAATAAATAATCTAAACCAATTTAAACTTCCTGCTTTAGCGTAAGCACTAAAAGTTTGAACGCCACTTTCTGTATTAGATTCTTGAAGTCTACCTGCGGCTGCTGTCAAAGATATTTGCCAAGCATCCGAAGAACCATCATAACCACTCTGTCCGCTTGTTTCGGAAACCCCCGTGTTTAAACCCCAAGAACTAAATGCATTAGAATAGGTCAAGAGGTTTTGAGTCTCCTTCTCTATATTACCATCTGCATTAACCCTTGTTGCAGCAGTTGACCTTGAGAAAGTAAAATCACCATCTCCATTAACAGGCTTTTGGCTATACACCTTGCTTGTCTTTGTTCCTGAAGGAATGAGTACAAGACTCGCTTTATCGTAAATGCTCATATCTTATAAAGTTGTTAAGGCGATACACTCGCTATCAGTTAATGCAGTTTCAAAACCTACAAATTGTTTTACATCACCATAGGTATTGTAAGTACCTGCGTTGTAACTCCATCCTACTGAACGCAAAGTGAAATCTAAAGAACTTGTTTGAGTGCTTCCTATTTGTACACCATTCACAAAAAAACTAACATCTGTTCCGCTTCTTTTTACAAGAAGTTTGTAGTTCGTATCTTTTGTAAAAGCATAAACAACCTCTGCCATTAAAGTGTCTCCGTGTCCGTACAATCTCAATGTATTGTTTCCCAAAAGACCTATTCTTAAATAGCATTGTCCCGATGCTCCTAATCCCGCACTTCCACCGCCAAACAACATTGGCGAGTTGGAAATTTCACTATTTTGCAGCAATTTAAATTCAATAAAATAGCTGAAGTTATTTGATGAATAGGCAGTACCTAAAATATCATTATTATTACTAAAATCAGCAGACCTCGTTTGACTTGTCCCATAGGTAGGGATATATGAGGTAGGGTAGCTTACATCGCCTCCTGAACCATTGTCCTCTACCTGCGCTCCCCAAATGTATACCGAACCATCTCCATCTTGATGGTCTACACGAATTTGTAAATAGTTACTTGCTGAACTACTTGTATCCGTTTTAAAATATATTCTATTCCAACCATTGCTATATGATTCAATACCATAAACATCATCAAGAGCATCTTCGGAATTAAAGGTAAAATTACCTTCCTCATCAATGTTATATTGAACCTCATTTGCACTTTCTTGATTGTTTCGGATTCTCAATAAAGTAGCATCTCCTGTACCTTTAAAGAAGGCACTATAAATAAGGTCATTACCAAATGTTCCTAAATTGTATTGTATTCTACCACCAGAATTGTTATTTGCAGTTACTTTGTATGCCTTGCTTCCACCATCAGGAGTTGTAACATCTTCAAGTGATTCTGTTGCTGATACTACGCCCCAACCTGTACCCTCCAAGTATTCGCTATCAGTAATTATGTTTCTGCGTTGAGGCTCAAGTAAAAGAGAAGGACACGAAGCACTATAATCTAAACGAGGCATATCCTCCAAGATTCCTGACTGCGCTGCGCTTGTCCCTGTTTCAATGTAATCAGTAGCTACCAAGCCTTGCTCTAATTGAGCACCATAAATATGTATTACATCTCCTGAAGTAGCGGTAGGATTTCCAAATTCAAAACCTTTATTGCTTGTACCTACTACTGCAAAGGCTTCAAATCTTTGCCACTCACTTGTCAATGTGAAATAAGTTATATTGCCGCCTAATCTAATTTCAAGGTTGTGACCTATCGTATTACCAACTCCTTTTGCCCAAAGGCTAATACAATGTACTCCTGAAAGGCTTTTGTTTTGATACAAATAAGGGTCGGCATTTAAAGCAGTCCAAGACCAAGCAGTAGAGCCACCATTAGGGTCAGTTTCTCCTTGAGTAAATGTACCTGCTTTTGGTGTCCAATCCGAATGACTGAAGTTGTTAGAGTATGTAAAGAGATTCTCTCTACCCTTCTCAATAAGACCATTAACATCTACCCTCGTAGCAGCAAGATTTGAACCCCTACTAAAGGTAAAGTCCCCACTACCATCAGTAGGTCTAATACTATACAACTTACCATCTTTGTAAGCACTTGGTATCATCGCCAACGAAGCATCGTCAAATAATTTACTCATTATAATAATTCGTTTAATTCGTTTATGGTGCAAGTCCTTGCCTCCGTAGAACCACTGGCCGTTACAACCCTCAAGTCATAAGCATCAAACAGTACCCTTCCACCATCAGCATCTCCCATAGCCTTAATAGCCTTGTTCACACACTTCGGGGATTCTACTATAGCACCATCTAATTCCGCTCTCTCAATAAAAGATTTAACGATAGCCAACAGCCTACCGATAGCCTTTCTTGCTATAAGAGATATGCTGTTAATTAAACCCATTTAGGAAGCTTTATATGCGATTACTTTTCCACTTGCTACAGCAACACTATCAAATCGTCCAAAGACAATAGTACCCTCTGTAAGGGTTACTGAAGTTAGTGCATCACCAACAGTCGTAGTAGTCGTTACCACACTGTCTTCCAATGCTTGAATAGAACGGAAGCTCTCTCCCGCTGTAGAAGAATCTCCACCTGATAGTAAGCGAAATCCGTAGTCACCTGTTGCGGACTGGTAGAAGTTACCTTCCTTTACAATAGTTTCGTATGACATTTTATTATTGTTTTAAATTGTATAATTCTGTTATAGTGCAATCTCTTGCCTCTGTATCTCCACTTGCTAATGCTACACGAGCATCGTAAGCATCAAATAATTGTCTGCCAATATTAGCTATAGGAGATGTTCTTATCTCTTCTGCAACACAAGAATAAGATTCTATGGTAGCTCCGTCATCAAGAACACGAGTACCAAAGTTATCATAACCTATCTCCGTAGAAGAGCCTTGATAACCACCGCTTTTAAAAAGGTAAACCTTTCTTCCAGTATCAGTAGTTATGGCGTTAGATAAATAACCTGTACCTCTATAGCTGTAAGCCATTAATTAAATATTGTTTGGTCAGTAAACGGAGTCTTATCATCAAGAACCAAAGAAGCGATACCGCTCTCAGTGGTTAGTGTGATATTGATATTAGATTTCTCCGAAATACTCGTGCCACTATTAGCCTCGTAGTTCATCGTTAAGCCATCCATCCATCCCGATATAGTAACACTCTTGTTATTATGTACAAGAACAGCTACAATGTCTTCTCTGCGGCTCATATAGTCAATCTGATTGACCTTATTGTCAACAGAAGGAATCTGAACAACTATGTTCGTAGTTACTACACCGAGTCCGTTTGAGATATTCTTGTTCTCATCAAAAGAAGTTACACCGTCCTTGATGTTGTGTTCAAAGACAACAGTGTTGTTAGTGTCCACTTGTGTCACAACAGTTTCATCAAGCGGGTCAAAAGTGATAGTTAAGTCTTTCTGTAATAAAAGAATTACTTTTTCAATACCACCTGTAACACGCTTGTTACAATTGATATCAATATCACTTAGTAGTATGGAGCAATTAAAAGCCATAATTAATTTTTATTACATTGAAAATTCAAACTCAACAACAACCTCAGCTTCAAAAGAGAAACCAGAAGGATATCCTGTATAAGGAGTCCCTGTTTGACCGTATCCAATATAAGGGCTATAGTAAATACGTCTGTTTCCGTTAGCATCATTTATATCTTGCCAAACATTGTTAGAAGCAGAACCACTTAATTGCTGATACAAAGTACCATTTTTCATATAGTGACTTGCGTATTGCGTACTATTGCCTGCATTCACAAGTGCAGAATAAGAGTCTAAAGGTCTTAATTGGTTATATTCGTTTACAGAAAATGTAGCTCCATTACTTCCCAAGCTTATAATTCTAATATATCCGAAAAGCTGAAATAGCTGAGTTGCAGTAAGACCCATTAAAGTAGAAGACCTTTGAGACACTGCCCCAGTTAAATCACCTGCTGGCACGTTTGTCTTAACAGTGATGTTTTTAAGTCTTACTTTATTGTAGGTATTAAATTCTGCAGTATCAAACCAGTCGTTTGTTGCAAGAGGAGCATTTAAAACATCGTAAGGACCTGTTGATGGGTAGTATGTTGTTTTATTAGAATTCAACAAAGGAGCTGAATAAGAGTACGTTCCACCATCATTAACTGTGCCGTCTGCTGTTAAGTTTACAGAAACTGTTTTTGTCACAGAATTACTTGATGTAGGCGTACTAACACTCCAAACACCAACATTAGGGTTCTGTACACACACAATGCGGTACAACTGACCATCCTCGGGGATAGAGTAACCCTCACCATCGCTAAGCCCTAAGATGCTGTCTGTAGCACTATAAGGAAACACAGTGATGCTTCTATCAGAAGTGTTTACTACGTTGATTACAAGCCCTAATTCGGGTTGTGGTAGCTTAACAGCAATGTTGTTAGAGTCCGCAGAGGTCACAAGGTTTACTCCCGCTGTAAGCAATGTTGCTCCCGCTAAAGAAGTACCACTTGCAGCAATAGTCGCTTGAGTCTGTACAAGCTTATTTACTTGTAACTCGTCTAAAGTTAGTGAGGTAACGTCTTGACCATTACCATTTTGAAGAGTCCCTTGCGTTGGAGTACCAGCAGCATCACCTATCGTTAATAGGTTGCCATAAGTAGACTCAATAGTTTCGTTAGTTAAATTCATTTACCCCCAGTTAATATTGTTGTTAGACCAAATTTCATTGTGATTAACCCAAAGTGTTCCAAGCTTAATTAAAGATTGGTCACTCGTAGCTATGGATGATTCCCAAGAAGTTCCTTTTAAGGTTACATTTATACTTGAGGCATCTGTTATTGAAGCACCACTTGATGCCGAGTAGTTCATATCAAGACCTCGTATCCATCCACTTATAGTTGCTGTTCCATTGTTGTGCATAAGAACACAAACTATATCGCTCCTATAAGACATCTGCTCAACCTTTGAAGCTCTGCTATCTATAGCAGGTAGCTTTACAAATATCTCAGTTTCTATAACAGGTACGGTTAAATTCGTTTGTTTAGTTTCTGAAAAGTATGTAGCCTTGTCCTTGGGGTTATGCTCAAATGTTACAAAGTCTTCTAAGTTGGCATTTAAAAGAACTGTCTCCGCTGATGTATCAAGTGTCAAACTTAAGTTTTCTTTTAAGCCTAAATACACTTTCTTGATTCCTCCTGTCAAACTATTAGAACAGTTGGAGTCTATATCACTCAATAAAACAGAACAATTAAAAGCCATATATTTTAAATAAAAAGGGGCGAGGTTTTCGCCTCACCCCCTTGTTGTAATTTACAAGATTTGCTATTAAGCAGTTGCAGTAGCAAAGTCAGCAGCATCAATGCTGTAAGACAATCCATTCTCCTCACCTGTTAGGGTAAGTTGGAAGCGGTTCTTCTCAGCACGACTTGTGCCAGAGTTAGCATCAATAGTTGAAGCGTAAAGACCATAGTCCAAACCACTTACGTGGTAAGTTCCAGCAGCAGTCTTAACGAAAGCAACTAATTCAGCACCACCCTTAGCAATTTGGTTCAATGCAGTGATTTTACCAGCATCCATCTTAGGAAGTTCTACTGAGATAGTAGGAACAGTAGTAGTTGTTCCATCAGCGTTTACGGTTTTTACTTCGCTAAATACAGAGAATCCATCTTTAAGGTTAAAGCTTAAAGATACGATATCCGATACAGCAGCAGCAGGGTTACCAGTAGCGATGACACGAGTGTCTTCATCGTAGTTACCAACACCGATAGCGGCGATAGCATTAGATTTGTTAGCAACGTGAAGTTCAACGATACCACCAATACCTAAATCATCACAGTTATATACGATGTCAGCAAGAGTTACAGTACAAGCCATTTGTTATAGAGTATTAAAGGAAGGGCGCAAGGCCCTTCCGTTAGTTATTTAATTATGCGAAGTCTTTTGCGTAGACAATCTCTTCACCTTTAAGGTAAGAGAAACCTAACTTGAACTGTCCCCAAATCTTGTCAGAAGATAGTTCAGCTTCGTACTTCATATCAATTGCGCGAACGTCATTGTACTCGTCAGTCAACATTACGATGTTCTGAGCAGCAGCAATCATAAATTCGTTAGCAGGCATAGATGGGAAGTGAATAACTTCCATACCGTAGTAGTTCGGTACACCACCTTCTACAACACCTTGTGGAGTAGTAGTGTAAAGACCAGCGATAGCGATTTGGTAGTGTTGCATAGCAGCAGTTCCCAAGAAGATAGCAGGTTTGAAATCACGGTCAGCATCGCCGTAAACAGCAGCCAACATAACGTCACTCATTGTTTCGTAAGCACCCTCTAATTTGTCAAGGATGTTAGCAGAAGTTAAAGCAGCATTTGTGTCGTAATCTAATACAGCAGCATCAGCAGCCATTTCAGTAGTCAATGCAGTACCTGCAACAGTCAATGCTTTTTCAGCAGACAATTTTGCGAAGTAGTCAAATACCCAATCCTTGAACTCAGCGTCCATAGTCTCTGGGTTGTTCTGACCTTTCTTCAAAAGAAGACCACGGTAAGAAGACTCAAGAGCGTTTTTACAGTTTAGGAAAGACCACTTGTAAGTAGTTACAGTCATTTCTTTTTCTCCGATTGTAGCAGCAGAGTTGCCGTCAAAGACACAAAGGTCTGAACCGAAAGATAATGTAGCGTCAAAGATAGGTACGTTTACTTTAGCTTTAACACCGTCAACAAGGCGGAAACGGTTTAATACCGCTGCGCTTTTTACCATAGTATCAATGAACAAGTCTGGACGACGGTCACCGTATGGCAAGTTTGATATTACTATACTCATTTTATTTTAATTTAAGAGGATTCGTTTAATTAATTTACAATAATTACTTGCGGTTAAAGAAGTTATTAATCATATCCACCTTCTCAGAAGTGATACCATTAAAAACTACTGTCTTGTCTTCTACTGTTTCTTCAACTTCTTCAGCATTTTGTTCAGCAGCAAATTGCTCCTCAACTTCAGCTTCTGTAGCTTCTTCTTCAGCAGTAAATTCTTCAGAGACTTCCTCAGCAACTTCTTCAGTAGCTTCGTACTTGTCATCCTTCATTTCTTCTTTCTCTTCCTCCTCTTTGTGTTCGGGAGTATGAGCCATTTCTTCTTCTTCATCCTTGTCTTCAGTCATCTCTTCTTGAGAGTCACCCATAGACGCGATGTGCTTTTGAATCATTTCAATGGCTTCCTTCAAATCAGAAACACCAGCAAACTTATCTTCAAAAGATGTCACAGCTTCAAGGAGCGAGTTGTTCTCGTTCTCCAAAGCTTCAATTCTTGCTTCGTACTTGTTAGTCATCGTCTCAAATTGAGCCTCCAACTTACCAAGTTCTTTGCCAAAACTAAATTCGTTCATTTGTTCTTCGTTATTAATTGTTGGTTTAATATCTGCCTTAATCTCAATAGAGAAACCATTAATCTCTCCATTCTCAATTGCAGTAAATAATTCGTCAGACTCAATCTTTGCCTTCACGAATACGGTTCCGTTTGGTAGGTTATAACCATAATCTTTAGATTTATCGTTATCACTCTCTTTGGTCCAAACTTCAAGCATCACTACATCGTCAGTATCGTTCTGATGGTTAATGCCAAATGCGTTAAATAACCCTTCCTTGGAATACTTGTACATAATCTCTTGGATTGTCTCCGCAGTGAAGCGTACATAATAGTATCCCATTTCTGGTGAGAAGCGTAGGATTTCCTTATTAGGAATCATAATAGGTCCTACAACCTCTTTCTTCTTTTCATCAGCAAACATCTGTACCTTCTCAACTTCGTTGAAGTGAATGAAGTCTTCCTCAATAGCGGGCTTATCTACAAGAGAAATCTTGTACATCCCTTGAGCGATGTCTTCTAATGATATATCAAATAATGGTAATTTATCCATTCTTTAGTTTTTTAGGGAAGGATTTAATCCAATTAATCCTTTTTCTTATTAGTGGGAACATCCTTGACTTTACGGTCACCCCACGGGAGGTCAGCCACATCTGCACTTGCCTTAACTGTTCCTTTTCGTATAGACTCAGCTTTTCTAATTGCCCAGTTAACACCGCTTGTTCCCCCCCAACCGAGCCAAGCAACATAACCTCTATCTTTCCAAGGCGTGTCCTTATACTTAGGGTCAATCGCAGCATTCTTTCTATGGCGATTAAACGCAGCCATTCTTGCAATAGTCTCATACGATAGTTTTCTTCTTGATGCTAATTGGTTTGCACGAGTCCATCCCACCGAAGTCATTCCCTTAACTTCATCTCCATACTTCTTTTTCCACTCAAGAACTTTCTTGGCGTTGTTAGTAGCAGATTGTGGGTAGTCGTTGTATGTAGCCATCTTAATAATTTACAATTATTGAAGTAGTCCTGTTATAGTCAAGTACGCATAATCACCAAGCACCTCTCCTTTTGCACTTTTCACAAGTATATCAGACTGATTTATTCTTGAAGCACTTAAAGTCTTGAAGAAAAAGTCTAAAGACGAAAGCTCAGATGTTGAGACCACCATATCAAACTCTATAGTAGGGTTTTCAGACTGAAGTATCTTCTCATCGCTGGAAATTAAATCATAGTAATCCGTGGTGTTACCATCTTCGTCTTCAGCCATTAAATTATACCCCGCTGTATTATAGTGAAAGAGTCTGCCGTTAAATGTAAAAGTTCTCCAATCCTCGTATATTTTTTGAGTAAGAGTCTTTATGTTCGGCCTGTGTGTAAAGTTAACTACTTTAGGTCTTTTTAATCTTGTCTTGTATAGAGGCTTGTCCACATAAGCAAAGCGAACCCCAATCTCTTGATGCTTTGTAAATAGGTTTTTAGTAAATCCTATCTCAGATTCTGATATAATTTTCTCTTCTAAGTTTTGATTCGTAGCTTCTTCAATAGCGTTACCACAAACAGAATTATAATATATTGAGGAATTTAATTTGATTTCAAAATCAGCCACCCCGTCTGCATTTAATTCTTGTGTTGTGCTTCCTATTGTTACGCCGTTATCATCCTCGTCATCAAAGAAAAGATTAAAGTCTTTATTGGTCAACACAAGGTTTTTAAACTTACTACCCCCTATGAAAACTTTAACCGATTTAAGGTCATCAACCATATCATTAATGTCTTCACTTCCGTTTCTAACTATATGTAATGGGTCTACCCTTAATACGTTTTTATTATTTAAAGAATCGTACTCATAAAACAAACCACATCCAAATCTTTTACATATATTTATTAATGCATCAAAAGGAGTTATTTTAACAGTGTTTTCTAAAGATTCTTTTAAATTTGTTACATCATTGTCAAAATAAGGATTGTAGTTAGCAATTGCTGAAAACTTTAAATCCATCTGAGCATAGTCAAAGCTTCTTGTGATAGCTTTTCTAATATCTGATGTTGTGTAATTAAATATGTTTGTCTGCACTATTAACCAGTGACTACCTTGACTAACCGATGTAATACCAACCTCAGCCTTTAACTCACCGTCAATAGGCTCTATATAATAATTTACGCCATATCTTGACTCAGAGCTTATGTCAATATCCAAATCTGAAGGCAGGTATAAATCTGGAATCTCATCCCAAACAAGCATATCCCTAACGTTTTGAAAATTTGAGTCAAAAACAACAAACTCAGAAAAGTCTTCATCGTAAAAAAACTGATGGGTAGGCGAAGATTGATTGCTTGTTTTATCGCTATTCCCTTGTACGGCAATTGCATCTGATGCGTTAAGAACAACTGCCGCTCCGTTAGAGTCTTCCAGTCTTATTTTTTTTACTTGATAACCATCTTGGTATACGCCTGCAAAGACAGCGAAGGTCATTGTGCTTGCGGGGTCTGTTGGGTCTATCTGATAGGTCAGCCTGTCTTCCCCAAATATTGGAATCTCGTATTGTATTTGAGAAACAGAAGCAAAGTTATTTCCAGAGTTGTATGTAATTCCTGATTTAAAGGACATAAACGGAGCAAAGTATCCTCTTTCGTTACCAGCTTTTCCGTCTTGTCCGTCATCGGGATACGGAGCATCGGTAACATCAAGCCCGTAATCAGTACCCAAGGTGTTTGATATAGTTAAACCACCCTCGCCATCGGTATGTGTCCCGTAATTACCGAATGTTTCATTATTAAAAAACCACCGAGTAATAACTTGTTTTCTGTTACTCAATGAATTATTTGTACCAGACATATTTTCATTTGTACCCACCCAGAATGGAGCTTGATTCAAATGAAATTCTCTTGTGTTTACATCTTTGTCCGCTTCAAGCTTACAAGGTATAAGCATTTGAAGCTTCTCGGGCTGAAAATCAGCTATTGCTGACGTATAGTTTAATCCAAAAAGTTTTGAATCTACACGAGTGTTAAACCCATTGTAAGTCAGCCAATCACCTATAGCAGTTAAAAAGTTTTTTACAGAAAAGGTAGGTACGATTCCAGCTCTATCCATACCAACTCCATACTCTGTAAATTGTCTTGCTTCGTATCCAAACTTTCCATTTACATCATTGCAAAAATCTATATATGGAAATATAATAGGTCTGTCGTCAGGATTCACATTTATCTGTCCCGCCTCACCGTTGAACACTGGCAAGTCAAAAAAGGTGTTCATAGTCCTGTCTTGGTCGTATGTATCTGTTGCCCAGCTACTTGCGTATCTTTCGTAAACCTCAGCTATTGTAGAATCCTTTAAATCGCCAATGTATTTACTTACGTAATCATTAAGGTTAACATCAATATAAGGCTCGTCAGATAAATATTCAAAAGCTTTTACTGTCAGAATACCCTCTATATCAACACCAAGAGGAGGTCCGTATATAGTTATCTTAAAAAAGAAATCCTCCTTTGGAAATAAATCTTTTAAATCAGTGTTTGGATTGTAGTTAAATCTTGACTGGCTCATATTCAACTCAGTCATAGGTATCTTCATATCGCTTGAAAAGGGAAGCCTTATCTTGCTCACATCAAGAGTATCATAAAAATCTACATCATACTCTAATTGAGAATCGGGGAACAAATCAACTTCAAAAAATGATGTGTTGTTCCTGCTAATTTCTAACTTTAAAACCATATACTAACGTGTGGCGATATTAAACTCTAAGGATGACTTAAACTTATTATTCAAAGCTACAAAACTGTCCTCGCCAAAAGACACGAGATAGGCAACGTCATTACAGCTATCTTTAAAGACAACCCAAGTAGTAGATATCAATTCTTTGACATCCCCAAACAACAGCCTTTTTCTGTCATCAATAATTATACTATAATTGAATGAAGTGTTATAAGGTCTATAGCTCTCTGAATAAGTTGCTACAGTAGCATTTGCTCTTATCCTAAAAGAAGATACAGTATCACTTAATAGTGTTCCGTTTACATCAAAGTAGTGAGCAAATATAGGAGTAAAGCTACTTGGAACATTAACATATATATTATTGTCAAATTTACCCCTTGTTACCGTCTGTTGAACTACTACTACAACACCCTCTGTATCAGATATCTTCATATAAAGTACATCACCAGGATTACCTAACGGGTTTGACGCAGCTATTGTCTCTGGGTCAGTAAGCGTACAAGCACCCGTGTTAAAAGATACAGGTGTGTTTACACCATAAAAATTATAATCACTCATTATATTTTATCGTTTCGGTCCCTTAATCTTCTTTCTGTCTCATTCGTTCTCAAGTCGCTTGATGTAACAAATGCTCTGACAGGCTTACTTGTTTGAATCGCTGTTGAGGTTGTAGCCTCTGCGATAGCCTTTAGGTAATCTACACTTTCATTCATAGGCGAAGATACTAATCCTCCGTCTGCAAATTTACGACTCCCGATAATAGGTCTAACTCTTGTTGAGTCGTTTATTCTTTTTAATAAATCGTAATTTCTTGATGTAGCATCTTTGTTTACAATAAACTCACCACCTTCCATTTCATATCCCCCTCTTCCTTGAACTGTAAAAGGTACTCCGCCCTGTTCGTGTGATGGACCGTTTACAACACCACCATCAGCAAACTTTTTAGGGAAAAACTTCTTCTGTCCGATAGCAGCAAGTTCCGCTCCGTAGGATGCTGTTGCTAAAGCACCAGATAAAGCTGCTTTAATTGACAGTCCTATTGGATTTGCTTCTTTATCGTAGATGATTAAGTTTGGTATAATAGCTCCTAACGCTTGAAGATAACCTGTGGTAGCGTTCTGTCTATCTCGTTTCTTTTCGGATTCAAATATTTTCTTATCAACTGCGTTCTCTTCTGCAATTTTAGCCCTGCGAAGTTCTTTCTGTTTAGTTCTGAATTGAGTCTCTGTTATAAGCTGGTTATCTAATTGAGACTTTAAGATATCTTGCTCTACCTCGTATCTTGAAGCTATCTCTTCCTTTTCAGCGTCTAAGCGATTCTTAGTGTTTTCTAAAGCTGTATCATTAAACTTAGATATAATTTCTCCCGTAGATGCTAAAGCCATACCCACGGCTTCCTCTATAGAAAGGTCAACTACAAATGCCTGCCCTAATGCTTTAATGGTTTTTTTTGTATCCTCACTTGCTTTTTGATAATCTTCGGCACTCTTTTTAGCGTTTAGATAAGACAAGACAATCTTATCAAGCATATCCTTTAACTCTTGATTTGCAACAGTGCTATCTTTAATAGTTGTTATTGAAGATATTAGTGATGCTTCAAGAGCAGCTTCTTTTACTTCATACTCCCCTAAAGTTATTGTTTCATCTTTAAGTTGTTTTCCTAATTCCTCAAAAGATTTTTTGTAGTCTTTTAATATCGTTATACCTTCTTTACCTATTTCTGATTGCGTAAACTCTGTAAACTCTTGATACTTATCTGAAGTTTTTTGTATTTCGTCAGCGAAGTCGGGGTATTTGTTTTTAAGCTCTTCAACGGAATTAATAGAGTTGTTATATGCCGCTTGAATAAGTTTTTCTTGTTTCAGTCTTATTTGAGCTGCCTGTTCTGCATCTTTAGCACCAGCTAACTCTACATTCGTTATAGCCTTTATTGCATCAATCTCTGCATCTAATGTTGATTGAATCCTCATTAGCTCTGAGTTAAACAAAGTTTTTTGAGCATCAGCTCTTTTTTTGTCTATTGCTGATTGGTTATTTTCAAGATTATCTACTTTATCAACTAATTCTTTGTACAAAGATATTCTTTTTTCTAACACTATGATTTCATCAACATCTGTTGACCTCTCTCTTTCTTCTCTCAATCCTTTTAGTTTCTCCCCAAGACCTTTAGACACACGGTCTTGTTCTTTTTCTACCAGCAACCCTTCTTTGGCTGACTGTGTTAATCGGTTTGTCAAGTTAATAGCCTCGTTGTAGTCTTCGTTTTTAGCTGCTATTGCTATCCTTTCCTCTCTAATAACATTAGCTCTTTCTGATGCAAGTTCAACGAGACCCTCTGCTAATAATAATTGGTCATCAATACCCGGAACACCTTGACTTGCCCAATTTCTAAGTGTATTTATAAGGTTTTCACCCTTGTCTATTTTATCTTGGAGAATTTGTACTTGACTGTTAGTTAAATTACCAGAAGACTCCAACACATCAAACAACGCCTGAGAAGTGTTTATAGCAGCTTGCTCTGTAGTGTCTTCAAAATCTACCAAGGAGTCAGTTAGAGAATTGAATCCTACAGATGTCTCCGCAGTTGCTTGGGCAATAACTTTAAACGCTCTCGCTTGACTTGCAACGGCTGGGTCTAAAAGTTCAAGAAGCTCAAGAAAAAACTCAGTCTGAGTTATATAGTCTCCCAAGCGAATACTCGCTTTGTTGTAAGCTGATGTAAGCAAATCAATCTGACCACCTGTAGAGGACATTTGTTTTGCATTTGCACTGAGCAACCTTGTGTTATCTTGCAGCTCTTTATTCAGTTCTTTTATTTCATCTATGTTCTTAGATAAAGTAATAGCAGCAGCGGCACTTCTTTTTCCGAAAACATCTGTCGCTTCAGCAACGTTTAGGTTTTGTCTTGATACATCTTCTAAGAATTCTATAAATGGTCTACCATCTTTAGCTGCTTCTATTAGTATATTGCTAAGACCTGTACCAGCTCTTGATGCTCTGAATCCGTTATCAGCTAAAATACCAAGTAGTGACGCTGTCTCCGAAAATGTCAATCCACTCTGTGCGGCAAGAGGACCAACATACTGTAGTGCAGTGCCAAGGTCATTTAACGATAATGCTGATTCGTTTACAGCACCAACTAATACATTTGCAAATTTATCAGCTTCTTCTGTTGTAGCTTGAAATTGATTTAAAGCTTTCTTTAAAGCTGATGCTACTCCACCAGGCTCTTCTCCCAATGCTTGAGAAAGCAGGGCTACAGGACGTGTTAAGTTCTCAAGGTCATCTACTGATGTCCCCAGCTTTGCTAACTGTTTCTGTAACTCTACCACCTCAATAGCCGTAAGGGATGTGGTACCTGAAACATCAAACACTACTTTTTCAAGCCTACTCATATCTGAGGCTGTGAGGTTTGCTATAGCGGCAACGTCTGCTAATGCTCTTTCAAGTTGTATTGCTCTTTTCGCTGAGTTTACAAAAAGCTCACGAAGTAATCCTATCGCAGCGTTCACTCCAGCATAAGCGAGAGCATACCTTGAGAGTGTTCCTACAGCAGTTTTTAATTTACCAAAGAATCCTTTGCTGACTACTGAACCTTGTTGAGTGGTAGCATTAAATCTTTTTTGAGATTGGTTTGCAGCATCAATTAATCTCTTATGAGTTGGAAGCGTTGAAGATAATTTTCCTTGAGCGGAAGCCAACTCCTTAGAAGTTTTTATAGCCTTTTCTTCTACAGTAGCTTTTTCTTTAGTTAACCTCTTGTATTCTTTTGTGTTCTTGTTTACATCCTCAAGTTGCTTATTTAGTAGCTCTAACCTTTCGGTGTATTTATTAAGCTTATCTATGCTTTGTTGTGTGTTAGCCATTATAGTGTCTCAATTAATCTGTCAATAGAAATGGTTGCCTCGCTGGTAAACAGCTCTGTCAATCTATCATTTATTTTTACTTCAGCTTTACTTAAGGTAGCCTTTACTCCTGTGTTCTTGTACTCAAAAGGATTGAAAAAGTTTGACCTATTCTTAATTCCATTTTTTTTAATTCCATTGGCAATAGCAAATGCGACCCTACCCACATCAATGGGATTACTCGGGTCCATTGGTCTTGTTTCTTTTTTCCTCCCCTTTCCTCTGCTTGGAAGTATAAATGAAAGTCCTCGTGAAGATTTTTGTTTTATCCAGTCCTCTAATCTATCAATACTTACAAGTCCGTTTTTACTCGGGAAAGGTTTTAATTTCTTAGAGTGTGTAGTTAGTTGATAATACTTTTCATCAACTCCGTACTTTAATTGTGTTTTGATTCTAACAGAGGATGGAACGCCTTGTTTAATTCCATAAACCCTTACGATAACAGCTTTTTTACCATTAGGAACAAGCCATCTGTCATCAGCACTTGGAGTTATTGATTTTGATTCAGATGGATTAATAAGTTGTCCCGAAGCAATGTGATTCTTTTGCTTGGCTATTTTTACAATAGCTTTTATTATAGCTGACTTTCTGAATGCCCTTGAGGTTTCTGAAACTGCTATTAGTCGTATTTGATTTTCATACTGCTTGCGGGTCATATGCCTTAAGAGTCAATGCCTCTCGTATAAGGCTTGCGAGCAAGAACTACGCTGAAGTCACTCATCGCTGAGGTTATGTTATACTCTTCACCCATAGCCGAGACAAGTTCTACTTCGCCAAAGTCAACATCGTAGCCCTCTTGTATCAGGTAGTCTTGTAGCTGTCCAATAACAAAAAGGTTTTCCTCTGAAGATATTATTGATTCTAAATCATCGTCTTCTCCAATCTTGTCTATGACTATTGCTCCAAAGTCAAGCGTGTATATTGGAGAGTTTAAGTCTCTTGATATGTTTGCCTCAAGTAATAGAAGGGCAAGGGTCTTGAAATTGAACTCTCTGTTGTTTAAGTCCTCCTCTGTATTAGCTACAAAGAACTCGTTGACCATATTGTGGTCATCCGCAAAAGACTTTATCTTGCTGTAAAGCTCTGTGAGATTGTTCATATAAACCTTTCTTTAATTTACAATTTACTCATAGCTTGATTCTGTCTCTCTCTTGCAGACTCTATCTTGCTACGCTGTGCTAAATAAGACATTTCTGGCAATACTGTACTCATAGGCAACATATATATTTCCTCATACTTCGTTACATCTTCATTGCCGAGCATTCTAACTATGGAGTACCAATACCACTGTTGGCTAAACAACATATCCGATGTCTTCTCTTCCTCCTCCTGTTCTTCCTCGTCTTCGTTAACAGCATCATAAAAAACTCCAGCAAATTCTTTAAACAAAGTTGTGTTTCTGTCTTCAATGAACTTGTCTAATATATAATAAACTTCCCTTACATCATAAGAAAGTATATCTTTTTCGTTATTGTATTCATCCGTGGCACTTTCGTTGTCAAATACTTTGTGGTGAGATGGTCTTATAATTAGTTTCGCTATCTCTAAGTCAACCCTGTGGTCGGCTAATTTTGTTTTACCCGTTATTATCTGCTCTAACATTATAAACTGACCAAGGACCAAGTCTTTAACACTTGTGTGTATACTCTTGGAAGAGGATACTGACACTGGACTCTTGATATTGTCCTTTATTGGATATGTTTCACTTGAACTTCTTATGAAGTCCAACCTGTCTAAAGGGTTCAGCGTTTCAATAAAATCTTGCGGATTATTTTTCACACCTATGTACTCCAACATAGATATGTGTTTTCTTAGTGTAATCATAAAAATAAAGTTACTCCACCATCCTGCTCTTCTACGGCACAATACGCACAAATAGCTAACGACATTACCATATCATCGTGCTTTCCATCGGTGTTGCTAAACTGAAGGTTACCCGTGATAGCATTACGCTTACTCTTAAAATCGTACAGCTCCTTTATCAAGTCTGTGTTCTTAGGTATCTTAATCACCTTGTCCTCAAAAAGCTTGATGAGGTTACGGATAATCTCGGGTTTACTCTGTGCTGAGGTAGTAAAGGGGATTAGTTTATACAGCCTATCGTCATCAGTTAAGTCATCAAACAAGAGGTCGTTATTATTTACCTCAAAGTATGCGGCAGCTAAGT
>Ga0209716_1001510_pt1 | contig 17367 bp, 23 predicted proteins | sample COGITO_mtgs_1205_FD_184811 | JGI IMG/M metagenome (GOLD analysis project Ga0209716, IMG submission 184811) | Pelagic marine microbial communities from North Sea - COGITO_mtgs_120531 (SPAdes) (version 2) | ecosystem: Environmental > Aquatic > Marine > Epipelagic ...
GACACACCCACATACGGAAGTACAGATGGTGTAGACTTTTCCCTTACTAATGATTTAACGATAGAAAGCCTATACGAATCAGTAGTTGAATTTATTAAATACCTCAACGAAGAAACTAACTAAAAACGATATGAGAAAAGTAAAAGTATCAGCAAGAAGGGTAGTACATAAATATGTAGAGTTAGATGTTTTTGTACCAAACACGATCAAAGATGCAGATGTAGATGAATGGTTAACTGCCAACGCAGACACCTATGATTGGAGATTAGAGAATAAGTTTATAGATGCTAAGTATCAAAAAGGTCTTGGTATAAACATACCAATAGGTATGTACGACAGAGAGGCTGACGAGGAGTATAGGTACGATATTATAGTAGATAATGCCATACAACTTGGTGGGCATCTGTAAAATAAATTTGCAGAAGTAAAATAAGTTTACTATATTTACACCAACAACTAAAAACCACTATCATGTTTATTAGAGAATACAACAGAACAGACAAGCCGTTAGAATCTATTCAACTATATCAACCATTTAAACTAAAGACTATGGGACAGACTAAAGAATTATTTACCTCTATGATGCAAGGTATGATGGAGGGACTGAGCATCGAACAACAGATGACTCGTAAGATGAGAGATGACGAGTACAGATACTCTATCTACAAGAAAGAGAAAGAAAAAGAAACCAAACCTAAAAACAAGTAGAAATTATGGGATATAGAAGTGAAGTGTACATAGCAGTACCAAAAAACGCAGAGGAAGAAATGGATAAAGTAATGAAGGAGTTTTACAATGACGATTCTCCATTTAAAAAGTATGACCATACCCAACGTTGGGTAGAATCTGATGGTAATCATACCATAAGTAAAGAAGAAACTTTCGTAATATACGAGGGTTCTTTTTTGAGGTGGTATGAGGGATACAAAGATGTTGTTGCAATCATAGGCATAGCAGAGAAGTACTCAGAGGATGGTGCTTGTATCGTATGCGTAGGAGAAGATGGTCAAATCCATGCAGAACTTGGAGATTACCACGAAGTGTTTAACATATACACTAAAGTAGAATTAGTATAACCTAAAAACAAGTAAATCATGAAAGTAAAAGACTTAATTGCAGAACTAAAAAAGTACGACCAAGAGCTTGATGTTATTGTTTGGACTGAGGACTTTGAAGATAATTACAATATAAGTTATCTTGAGGCAGATAGATTAAACGATGAAGAACTAATTATAAACGTAAACTAACTATGAGTAAAGATTGGTGGGACGATAGTCCCCTACACCCAGCGAATAGAGATGATGATAATAGAGATAATCATCTTTACTGCGACGATTGTCAGGAACGTTTTGAAGATCACGAGATTGAAGATGGTATCTGTGACGATTGTTTCGACAAACAAGAAGTATTAGCAAACCTTTAAACCACTATCATTATGTACGCAACACTATTTATAGGAACAACCTTAGCTATGATACTATTAATTGTAGTAACTGCAAACGATTTTAAAGACTAAAACTATGGCTAAGATATATATAGACAACTCAAAATTTATGGTATTTGTAGATACTATAGCTACAGATTACACAACCTTAAACTATGGTGCTGACACTTGGAAGGAGGTGCAAGATGGGTTATCAAAAAACACTTGCATAGTATTTACCGAAGAAGCACAAGAATACTATATGGAAGTATACGACGAAGTAGAAAGTATGTTAAACAACATATTAGACATTCATAGTAACAACTATTTTAATGGTTAATAAAAAACCCGTATCTTTACCAACCTAAAAAAAATATCATGAGTGTAGAAGAATTTAACTTGGCACGAATAGATGCCTTAGAGAATAGAGTAAAAGAGTTAGAAGAACGATTACGAGAACATGAAGAAAAAGAAAGTAAAGATGCAGGACATTTGGGATGCGACACGCCCGAATGTGTATGCCAATAAAAAGAAGTATAAACGTAAATCAAAGTATAAAGATGAACACTATAGACGTCGATCAGATCTGGATGAGGGGGAAGATGAACCCTTGTTCTAACTACGTATTGTATCAGAAAGTATATAACAAACATATACAACCGATATATGATAACCTAACAGACTTTTCAAAATCGCTGAGAAATCAAGAAAATTTTAGTAGATTGGCTACGGCTAATCAAAAGAGAATATTTGCTTGCCTTGATTATGTAGACACTATGGGTACGCAAGACCTTAATGAGCTACTTAAAAAAGAATATTCTATGGTTGAATTTTTATTGAAAGTAAATGAGATTAGAAGACGAAACGCTGATACATCTGTTAATAGACAAGGGAATAGACCATAATCTAAATAATAGAATAAAACCTAGTAGACACCCTAACATGAGGAAAGTCTGCAAGGCTTTGAATAAAAACAAGATCAGCTTTACTTATTTTGCTGAGACAGACACCTTAGTGGTTGTTAAGCCCGAATCTATACTATATCAGATAGCAATACTACCTTCATTGTTTGGCATTAGTGCCATCGTATTAGTACAGAATGAAGACAAAGATCAACAAAATTTAGAAACAATCTCTGAAGTCTTATACAACCTACTGCCACCTGAAATTGATTACGAAATATTAGGGGTGGTGTAAAAAAAAATATACAAAAACACCATTTAGACAAAAATATTTACTATATTTGTCAAAAGAAAGTTAATTTAATCAAAACCAACTATGCAGAAATCAGAAACAATAGGCAACTTGACTCTTGCCTTATCGAAAGTGCAGGCTCAACTAAGACCTGCTAAAGAAAACTCAAAGAATCCTTTTTTTAAATCTAACTACGCTGACTTAGGTGCAGTATGGGACTCAGTTAGGTCTCTATTGGCTGAGAACGAGTTAGCAATAGTACAGATGCCTACCGACGTAGGTGGTGTAACCACTATCATGTCACATTCAAGTGGAGAGTATCTACAATCTACGTGCTACATTCCTTGTAAGGAGGATGCTCATGGTGTAGGTTCAGCAATCAGTTATGCTCGTAGGTACGCTTTAGCATCTTTTGTAGGTGTTGTTACGGGAGATGATGATGGCAATAGTGCAGTAGATAAAGCACCAGCACGTAAGCAATCTTCTGCACCAGCATCTAAGCCTAAATTGACCTCAGATAAGTATAAGAATATGCTTAAAGCTATTGAGGACGGCAAAGGAGATGTAGTTAAGCAAAAGATGAACGGCTACGAACTTACCAAGACTCAATCTGACAACCTAAACAAGGTTCTTAAATTAGCTCAAACCTTAGCGTAATGGCTTTAGATAGCTTTATAAGAAAGTTAGAGGACGACTCTTTCTACTACTCAGACTATGACTTTGTTACAAATTCTCAGTTAGGGTTGATAAAGAAAGATGTTCGTACCTATAAGATGATGAGAGAGCATCCTGAACTTAGGTTGGAAACTTTCCCGATGATATTTGGTAGAGCCTACCACGTAGCTATGCTTGAGCCTAACGAGTTTAACGACAAAGTTAAGGTGTTTGCTTCAGCAACAAGGACTACTAAGGGATACAAGGACTTTAAGGCTGATAACCCTGACGCACCTACTATTATCCTACAGAAAGAATACGACAGAATCATGCGTATGCAGGACGTTCTATTCTCTCATGCTGAGGTAAGAGACCTCCTTCAATCTCAAGGAGAGAGGGAGATAGCTAACGCTTGGGAAGACCCAGACACTGGAGTGTTCTGTAAAGGTAAGGCTGACTATAGAAATGGTAGCACCCTTGTAGACCTCAAAACGACGGGAGATGGTAGCTTTTATGGGTTCAGTGGATCTTGTAAGAAGTATGGCTACGATAGGCAGTCAGCATTTTATATGGATGGATTTAACTGTGATGAGTTTGTATTTATAACTCAAGAAAAAGAAAGACCATATAACGTATCTATATTCTACGCAGGAGAAGACTTTCTCGCAAGGGGTAGAGATGAGTATAAGTATCTACTTGATACATACAGAAGGTTCTTTATTGATAACGAAGAGGTTGTTGAAGAACACCTTGTAATGGATACACTATGACATTAAAAGACGCATTAAAAGAGGCTGATTTAAATATATCTTGGCTATCTGAAAGAATAGGGTTAAGCCGACCTACCCTATATAAATACTTAGATAAACCTGACGAGTTTAAAGTTAAACACGTTAGAAAAATCGCAAGGTATTTACATATAACACAAAGAGAGGCATTAGTTAATTATTTTAATCAAGCTGAAAGCTATGAGTAACACAGAGAAAATTTACATTGGAAACGGAACTGAGAAGTTCGACGGAGGATTGGTAGAGTTTTCATTAAACCTATCAAAACTAAGTAGTGAAGCAAAGGATCACTTCTTTGAGTACAACGGAGAGAAATTCATTAAGTTGAAGGTTGTTAAGAAACGTGATGGTGCTGACCAGTATGGTAAGACTCACTACGTTGAGGTAGACACCTACAAGCCTGAAGCGAAAGCTGAGGATAAGACTGACGACCTACCGTTTTAATTATTGGAGGGGCTTAGTCCCCTCCTTTTTTTAACCCTAACCAAAAACCACTGTCACTATGAGATTAAGAGTATCAGATACAGACGTAATAATTACAGATAGATTAAATTTTGTAGAGATTGATGGTCGTACTATACACTTTCACTTTACAGACAACAAACATGATGCTATCTTTAACAACGAGATGGAGGCTCTGGCTTCTTTTAATAATATCAATCATTGCCTTAACACCACAGATGCTCGCTTTGAATCTCAGGAGAAGCAGATTGAGGAAGACGAGAGAAAAGAAAAAGGCTTCGAGATGTTTTGGAATCTATACGATAAAAGGGTAGATAAAGGTAAGGCAAAAAAAGCCTTTATGAATCTTACACTCGAAGAGATGATCAATGCCGTAAAAGGTGTAAAGGCGTATGTAGACTCTACTCCAGATAAGCAGTATAGAAAGATGCCCTCAACTTGGCTACACAATAAAGGCTGGGAGAGTGAAGTAAAATTAGATACCAAGAAAACAAACCGATACGTTAAACCAAAATACCATACCGATGAAAGATAATACAGAGATGGAGGTAATGCTACTTGGTCGTATCATGTCATACCCAAAGGAATACTACGATAACCACAGCATCATTAGTGGTGGTATATTTTCTGATCCCTTAAATAAAAAGATATACAACGTTGTATCAGATAGATTAGACAAGGGTGACGCAGTAGACATGGTTGTACTATCGTCCTTAGTAAAAGACTCTATGGCTGACTATAGGATAGCTGAGTGTTATTCTAAAGACTTTAGCCACCACAACACAGAACACATGGTTCTATACCTATCTCAAGAAGAGAAGAAGGTTAGACTTAGAAAGCTAATAGATATAACGAGTAATAAAATTAATCAGAACGAGGACTTGTTTAGAATCCTTGACTTTGTAGAATCAGAACTCAAGCCTATATCAGAGGTCAGGGGTAGTGATATACCCGACATCAAGAAACAACTAAAGGTGTTGCACGACGACATCCGAAGAAGAATGGACTCAGATGATATGATCGGTCTACCTACTGGTTTTCAGTCTGTAGATAAGTTTACTGGTGGGTGGCAAGAGACTGATTTTATAGTCATAGGTGGTGCTTCGTCTATGGGTAAGACATCCCTAGGGTTATCGTTCTGCTACAACTGTGCCAAGGCAGGCATCCCTGCGGCAGTATTCTCATACGAGATGGGTGATACGCAGTTGTTACAAAGATTAGTGTCCCTTGAGAGTGAGGTTAATAATAGGTATATAATGAAGGGAACCCTTGAAGACCAAGAACTGACGAGAGTCGATAGGGCTATAGGTAAGCTTGAGAATACAAGCCTATTCATAGATGAGTGTAAAGACTCGTCCCTTCGATACCTCCTCAACAAGATACGTCAGTACGTTATCACAAAGGATGTTAAGTTTTTCTTAGTAGATTACCTACAGCTTGTTAAGGCTACGGGAGCATCCAGAGAGCAGGAGGTAGCTGTAGTAGCTCGTGAGCTTAAGAACATAGCTAAAGAGCTGAACGTAACTATCGTAGCTCTATCTCAGCTTAGTAGGGGTGTAGAGAGAAGAGATGGTTGTAGACCAAGTCTATCCGATCTTCGTGAGTCAGGAGAGATCGAGCAAGCAGCAGACATTGTTATGCTTGTATACCGACCAGAGTACTACGGTATAATGACAGACGACGCAGGACAACCTACAGAGGGACTTGTAGACCTTATATTCGCTAAGGGTAGGAACATTGGTACGGGAACACTACCTCTTAGATTTAAGAAGGAGTACACCAAGTTTAGTGACCCAGCAGATTACGAAGAGAAATTTATAGCAGCACAACCAACAGATTCATTCTAACTATGACAACATGGAAACCATAGACTTTACAATGGGATTGATATTTATTATTTACGCAACAAGAACCTTAATTAAAGAACTGATATGAAACACGAGAAAGCATTTGAGAATTTAATACAAGTAGTATCTAACGCTACGGGATTATCTAAAGCAGGGATATTAAAGAACACGAGAGAGAGGAAGAGGGTTAACGCTAGGAAGATATTAGTATACCTACTTAGGGAGAGATACAACATGGGTTGGACAAGGATGGGAGAGCTTATGGGTCTTCACCACTCTACTCTAATACATAACTACAATTATGTAGTAAGTAGTTATAGGTTCGATCCTGAAATTAAAGACCTTAAGGATAAGGTTGATGTAGTAACTAAAGAGCAAGAGGACGTTATGAAGAAATCATTATTAAATATACTTGAAGATAAGTACACCTCTATGGAGGGTAAGTTAGATATACTAGTAGACATTTTAAGAAATGAAGAAGGAAATATATCATACTACGATAAACTACGAGTGGAGAGTTATTCGTTACGTGAAGGGGATAAAGAAGCCAGCAAAGGAATGGAAAAAATCAGCATACACGACTTGTACGACGGGAAGAACTCCTGAAGAACTATATAAAATTAATCACTTGATGAGTACCTTGAGGATAAGATGCAAATCTACCAACGAGGTTGAGATAAAAATTACTGGCATCATTGAGCACGACTTTATTTGTCTGTCTCACGATGTTCATTAAGAATCAGCAAGTGGAGGGGGGTCTACGACCTAGACCTTAAACTGTAACAAGTCGGTTGCAACCCCAAGGCTATTCGTGGTACGTGATGCCTCTACTATAATTTATTGTCTAGCCTTAGTGCGTGAGCAAGCTACGTGAGTGCTGCCGACATACGAGAGCACCAAGCGTGAGTTGGGCACAAAAAGTCCTGCCCTAGGAAAGTAGGCAATTTTAAACCTACGGGTTTGAAAATCAGCAAGTGAGAGTCGGGGAGAGGCTGTGGGAGTTTCTCCTCGTTCTTACTATTAACTATCTGACAATTAAATAGTAAAGGGTTAAATATTTTAATATCTTTGCACTTTATTAAAACACCGAAAATATGGAAATGATTTACCTATCTGTAGTCTTAATCTGCGTGTTTGTAGCAGTAGTAGAGTACAGAAAAATACTCAAGTAACAAATACTGTAGGGTGGTGAAACTGGCAGACACACCCACCTGTCTCGTGGGCGTAGATCAAGGAATAAACTAAGGATAATGGGATTGACCACCAAGCTGCGCAGCACCCTGGTTAAAATCTGTCCTTTAGCTAACCTCTACGTGGAAGTTCGACTCTTTCCCCTACAGCAATGTGCCGTAAAGGTACGCCACTATCATAATGGCGACGTATGTAAACGTTGTGAATTTATTCATACTGCGAACATACCTATAAAAAACACAACAAAAGTTAAGTAGAAGTTAAATTTAATTCAAGAGAGATGCAGGACAAGATCAAACAAAAATGTGACGAAATCAGAGACTTACTCCTAGAGAAGAATAGGTCTTATGGTAACTCAGTCTTCGACAAAGGAGTACTATTCGATGTAGAGCCTATGTACGCTATTCAAGCTAGGATCAACGACAAAATTAATAGGATCAAGAGTAAGAGTAACTACCTTAGTGAGAACGATCTTATGGATCTTACGGGCTACTTTATACTACTACAAGTATTAAGAGACGAGATGGATAGAGTTAGGAATCATACAGAACCATCACCTACTACGTATAGTTACGAATGGGAAAACAGAAACCATGAGGAAGGAGCCTAGATTTGAGACCAGCGAGGACAGAACTAGGGAGGAAGAGACGTTAAGAATACTTATCGAAGGTAAAGACTTAACGTTCAAGCAACTAGATAAGTACGCTCCTGTAGACGCAGAGATTCTAGACAATAGAACTATGAAGGTTGTCTCCCTATGTGAAGTTAAAAGCATGAAATTTAACGTCAGCGAGGTAGATAGAGTTAGGACATCTGTAAGAAAAATACAACACTGCCAGAAAGAAGCTTTACATAGAGACTTACCACTATGTATAGTCTGGAGGTTTAAAGACGCTATATCTTACATCTGGATGCACGAAATAACAAACGCTACAGTAATGTGGGGTGGAATGAAAAAGCCAAGGAAAGGCTCTATATGGGATAGAGAATTGTTATTCTATATAGATATAGATTTACTAACTACAATTAAATTTTAAAGATGAAAAAAAAACAAAACAACGCAGAGCAAAAGATCAAACTAATGAAGTTTGACTGTGAGATGAGGGCTAAGTCAGTAGAGTTAGCTGCTACGCTATCTGGTAGTAATTCAGAAAAATCTCTATTAGAGAACGCAGATCAGATTGCTAAGTACATATTTGGCATCACCACCGTACAGCCGAAAGAAAAATAATTCGTACCTTGCACGTTATAAAATAATTATATAATGGCACGAAATAAATTAGCAGGAAAGATTAACGGTACGAGTAAGAGTTCTAAGAATTACAAGAAGAACCCAGCTTCTAGAAAGAAGAAAGCTGCATACGATAAAGAGTACGCCTCATCTGAAGAGAGAAAAAACTATCGTGTAAAGCTAAACCTCTTTAATAGGAAGAAGGGTAAGAAGGGTGATGGTAAGGACGCATCTCACACCAAATCAGGTAAGCTAGTCATGGAGGGTCAGTCTAAAAATCGTGCAAGAAACAGGGGAAAGAAGTAATTTATTCGTAAATTGCCCCTATGCGATACAAGAGAAGAAAAGGTAGGCAGATAACTAGAGCTAAGAAACACACAGTAGACGGAATAACGTTTGCTTCAGGTCTAGAGTTATACTGCTACAGAGCTCTTCAGAAGGCTGGAATACCTAATCAATACGAAGGAAAGACCTTTGAGCTTATAGAGAAGTTTAAGTTCAAGGGTTTTCTTATGGATAAAGGTGTCACCAAGGGCAAAAAAACCTACAAAGAAAAGACGGGTAACATCAGGAATATATCCTACACCCCAGACTTTATTAACTTAGATCAAGGATTTATTATTGAAACAAAAGGACTGAGAACCCCAGAGTTTAAGATGAGATTTAAATTGTTCTTGAAGTATCTACACGATACAGGTCAAGACTTAGACGTTTACATCCCATCGAATCAAAAAGAAGTTAACACTACTATTGAACTCATCTTGAGCAGGGGCTCATCCTTTTCTAAAAAAACAAACAAATGAACGAAGAAAACAAAGCGTTGAAGGACGAATTAAAAAGATCAGAAGAATCATCAAATGATACATTTGACTCGTGGATTGTAGACTTAGAAGGTGGCGACCAGCCTGACGCTTGCAGCATTGACGACGAAGATTGTGAAGCTTGCGGATCGTAGATGGATAATAAATCTAAAAAACCCCCAAAGGGGAACGTAAAGTTTAACATAACTTTATCTGACGAGCAGAAGCTAGCTAAGGAGAATATCATGAGTCACGCCTTCAGCTTTGTAGTTGGTAGAGCAGGATCTGGTAAAACCCTTCTAGCTGTGCAAGTCGCTTTAGATATGTTCTTTAAGAGGCAGTATAATAAGATTATTATCACTAGACCTACTGTAGCCACTGAGGATAACGGATTCCTGCCAGGCACAGAGAAAGAGAAATTAGAGCCTTGGCTTGTACCCATCATGTCTAACATGAGGAAGGTATACAACAAGCCTGAGAAGATAAAGACTATGGTTGATTCTGAAGAGGTGGAGTTAGTATCACTATCTCACTTCAGAGGTCGTACCTTTGATGAAGCTGTAGTTATTGTAGATGAGTTCCAAAACTTAACTAAGGCACAACTTAGAATGGCTTTAGGAAGGTTAGGTAGAAACTCTATAATGATCTTCTGTGGGGACAACCAGCAGATAGATCTTAAGGATTCTTTTAACTCAGCAATAGATGAGATTTCTAAGTTGAAAGATAGCCCTCACGTATATAAGATAGTCCTAGAAGATAACCATAGACACAAGGCTATAAACGACGTACTTAAATTACTAACAGGATATTAAAGATATGAAGACACGTAAAGATGGTAGTAGTCCGTACTACACAAACAAATTAGTAAGAGTAAAGATTGATAAGTTGCTGGCACAGAACGCAACTATATGGAGTAACCTTGGAACAGGAACTCCTTCAGATACTAAGACTAGAGAAGATGGTGAGAAGAAGTGGAGTGAGATAGCCACTGTCATAAAAAGCCTTGACGAGGTATTCTTTAATAGGATCTGTCCATACGGCATAGACTCTTAGTCCCACACCACATAGAAACAAATAAACCCTATGAAGACTTGTACTTCATTATAGGGCATCTCTTCCTTTGGGGGAAAAATTCTAAACCCTAACACAAATCCTTCGATTAATTGTATTCCTATTTCCATATTGTTGTTTAAAGAAAAAAGGAGGGAACCACCCCTCCTTCCAAATCAACCAAAAACCAAAAACTATGAAAGTTTTGAAGTACTGTAAATATAGTAATTAATTATTTGAATTACTGTCTTTTACTCAACATTTATAACGTCAGGGTCATATCTTAGTAAGTGTCTGTTGTATGCTTCCATAATTACAGCTTCACTAATACCAGATCGAGTGCTTTCATCGCCCTTATATCTAAGGATGTTTCTAATGTCTTCACCACTTAAACCTTGGTAGCTTGCCGAAGATATAACATCTGCTAACTGATTAAGTCTATTGTCAAAGTCCTCATCCTCTCTAGCTTTAGCTCTAACCGTAGACTCATCCTTCATAGCGTCCCTACCTACAGACTCGACCATCTCTTTGTTAATGAAGTAGCCCTTATAAGATATATTCTTATTTACATTAATCCTAGATATTCTAATACCTAGCAAGGCTAGAACTTCGTATCCAGTAACTAGGTCTTTCTCCATATCTAAGGCAGCCTTGGTTATTCTAGCACCAGACTTTGTTATACCTGGCTGTACTTTATTACCTACATAGGAAATTATGCTCCAAACCTTCTCTAGGTTAGAGTCTGTTTCCTTGAATATCTTTGAGTTTCTGTTAGCTAAAGCCTCTTGTACAATCCCAGCAGTCATCTCTTTACCTAAGAATGGTTCGTAGATCTTTTCAGCAACTCTAAGTACGGACTCTTTACCAGCTACAGTATCTATATCTGTGAACGCTAGTCTAAAGACATCTTTAATATAACCTATACCAGAGGTACTAGAGAAGTTAATATAATCAAAGTAACGATCAGGAGTAGACTGACCCTTAAACTGTTTTGTATCTAGGTTACCTCTATTCCAAACCACTAAGTTTCCTGTAGCATCCCATATAGGCATCAGTATTCTAATAAGTTTAGACTCTGATGTTTCTTCATCCTCACTTAAGAACCCTAGCGACTGAGCTAGCAACTGAGCTGTTTGTATCTGCAAGCTACCCATTAGTGTAGAGGTAACTACAGTACCAGCAATTCTCTGAGCCCCTATAGCTCTTATTTTAGGATTGTCACTACTAATCTCTTGGAACCCTAGTTGTATAGTGTTCTTTACGTTACGAACAGCCTCAGCCTGGAACGCAACGAAGGAACCAACTAAAGGAGATCGACCTAACGCTCTAATAACACGAGGGATTCTATCGTAGTTAGGGTAAGAGTTTCTAATGTTCTTCGCTGCTAATTCCTCTGCGGTTTTAACATCTAAGCCTGCATCTATATACCTACCCTTCTCAGCTAAGAACCCAAAGATCTTCCAAACGTCATCCTCCTTTTGGTATAACTCAGTTATCCAGTTATCAAACTTCTTAGGGGCTTGCTTAACCTTTTTAGAGAAGGTAGTACCTTTGGATGTAAAGTCGTTAAAGTCAAAATCATTTCTTGATAAGTCTTCAGCAATACCACGTATTTCTTGAAGTGACGCAGAAGAGTTAACAACACCTAGCCCTACAAGTTTGTCATACAAAGCTTTAACGTCATCATCCTTCATTGTCTTAACAGCTCTTATAGCTGTCTTTCCATTGTCGTAAACGCTAGCAACATCAAAGTTTATATGACCATTCATCATGGCGAAAGCAGTGTTACCAATAACGTTTTTAGCGTGAGTACCGATATTGTATATCGTCTTCATCTTTTTGTTAAACAACACCAACTTCATATAAGCAGCTTGAACTTTGCCGAAACCTTCTGAGTTTATCTTTTTATCTATCTGGTTTATAACAGAGAACATCTGCTCATCAACAAACTTTCCGTTTAGACTACCCCATTTGTTTCCAGTAATCTCGTTGTAGAACTCTGCGGTCTGCTCGTTAGATAGAAACTTCCCATCTCCGACCTCCATAAGTTCTTTATACATTCTTTCAGCAGAAACATCTTGAGCCATCTTTCTTACAGTAGAGCTGTAGTTATATAAAGGGTTGTCTATCTCACCCCAGAACTCTCTAATCTCTTCTGGTATAAGTTTCTTCTCCTTAAATATGCTATTAACTCTAGATAGCCCAGCTAAGTTTGAGTCCTTACTTGAGAAATAGTCAAAGTCCTTATTCTCTTTGAGCTTTCTGTAAGCTAACTTAACTATTCCTGTTAGTTCTTCTTCTGTAGCATTAGGGTTATCTTTTTTGGCTTCTTTGTAAAGGAAGTCTTTAACTCTTTTGATAATGTCATTATCTGTTTGCTCCCAACCCTTATCCTGGAATTGCTTGTAAGATCGACTCACATAAACACCCATATTACTATCTATAGTAAATTGTGTTTGACCCTGCACTAGACCTTCGTCTATCAAAGTTCTACTAAGTAGGTCAATGTGCTTACGCATTTCTACAAGGGCTTTCTTCACATCCCCATCCTCCATAGCTTTGATCTCGTTATAGTTGTGGAGTAAATCATCTATTTGTTGAGCAGTATAATCAGTATTCTTAATAGCTCTTTTTAAAGCCTTGGAGTTCTGGTCTACTCTAAATAGTTGACGGTTAAGCTCTGACTTACTACGAACCATTATCTCTTTTATCTCCTCGTTTGAGTGAGTACCAAATGGTTTACCAATTAATGTAGATAGTCTTATATCGTAAGCTCTATCCTTATCTTTAATGCCAGTAATATACTTACCAGCCTTGTAGTCAGCTTTAATTACACTCATACCTATATCCCAAGCTATAGCAGCTAGACCAGATTTGTATACGTTTGTCTGACCACCAGTAGGAACTTGATACTTAAGATCTTTAGGGTATGATATTTCCTCAGCCATTAAGCCCATTTTTTGATCTGCAAATGGTCTTTCAGATAAAGGAATATAATCATCGTCACCTCTTTTAGGTACACTGCCATCCTCTCTTCGTAAGCTTTCGTTAAAGTTAACCCAAGAGTTTTGACCTCTAGTCTCAGTAGTCATTGCGAGTCTTGCAGGCTTACTAAACATTCTAGCGTGAGCCAACCAAGCGTTCTCCTCACCAACTGGACCAAACCCATTACCTATCTCTGTGTGACCAAAGAAGTCGTGAACAAATCTAAATAGGTCGTTTACAACTAACTGTTTACCATTTACGTCTGTATAAGGGGTATCAGCAAGCATTGCGTTGGCATCTCTTTGAGCTTGTGTAATTCCTGCCTCTCCAAAGCCACCTTCCGTACCAAAGATGTACATATGTTTATTATCTCTAACGTCCTCGATCATCTCAGCACTGTTAGCATAAGGCTCTCCTTCGCCTTCCCATATTTCTACGTTGTATCCTCTTTCTAATATTGATTCGTACTGTATCCCAATCTCATCAGCTAAAGCTTCGTAAGCAGCCCTTACTCCAGGGTTTGTAGGATCGTCAACTAAATTTTCGTATGCGTCAGCAATCATCTTAGAGTTAACCTCATCTAGCTGAGATACAGCCAACACCTCCGCATCAGGTATTATGCCTAGAATACCAGCGTTGTTATTCATATACATCCTAGCTATATCTGCAGACTCAGGGTTAGGCTCGTTAAATAATGTAGGAGCTTGGAATCTAAGCCCAGACTTAGAGTCTCTAAACCTTTCGTCAAGTGGGCTAACCTTCTCAGCATTCTTAGCGTAAACCAACCCACCGATCTGAACAACTTCATTAGCCTTAACTACAGGCATACCATCTAGCCTGTCGTAGAAGTAAGAATGTCTGAATGGGTTCATACCAACCTGTACCCAAGATGGGTCATTCATAACTTCAACAATAATACTCTTAGCGTTCTCTGCTCTAGCTTCTGGAGTATCTCCTTCTAACGGACTCCAGTTACCCATTATCCTAGCTATCGTAGCTTTAGATCTACCTCTAGCAATGTTTAGAGCAGCACCAGGATTTGATGCAAAGGTTACGTTTTTTATTCTAGCTACGTTAGTATAAGATATAGGTGAACCACCAACATCTAAACTACCATCTCTTTTAACTTTACTGTCGTGGACAGTAACAACCCAAGTGTTTTTATCAACGTAAGCGTTTATGTCTAACCTTACGCCAACTTCACGACCCTCCTCAATAGGAACGTCTATCATGCTTTCACCTGTCTTTTTGCTTATGGACTTCTTACCTATAGCAAACTCAACGTTACTTAAAGAAGCAGGCTCCATAAACTCAGTTATAGGTTTAATCAGGCTGTTGTCTTTAACTATTTTCAAGTACTCTTCATACTCAATATCTCTAGCGAAGTAATCGTTAGCAGCTTTCTGTACAGCATCGTTTCTGTTGGTTATGGCTCTATCACCTTTACCAATCTTAGACTCTTCCCATACAACCTCTTCTACGTTTGGTGCTTGGAACTTTAAAGGCATCATACTAACGCCAGCAGTAGAAGGCATTATTTGAGACCTTCTGTATATTGGCTTACCCTTTTCTGTTCTACCAATTATCTCGTTACCAATAGGCTCACCTGTCTCAGGATCTTTAGCAAAGTCATACCAAAAGTTTCTATCATCTAGCCTGTGAATTTTCACTCTATTGCCTTCTGCTGAAACTATAGAGGTTCCATAACTTTCGTAAGAGTCTGTCTTTAAAGGCTTTACTGGACCATCTATTTCTAGCACAGCATATACTTTATTTGTATTCTGCTCGCCTCTTAATGATGGCTCAGTCATTATGCTGATTATAGCCTTTTTCAGACTAGTAATATTACCAGTTCCGCTTTTGTTAAACTCTACCATACTGTACTGGCTCTCAGTACTTTTTATAAAGTCAACAAACCTTTGCTTGCTGTTTGGCTCCGTAAATACTTCAAACTTAGATTGCTTAACAAAGGTTAAAAATTTATCAGAGAATGTTTTCCTGTCATCAAATGAGCTATTGTCTTTGTCTAGTTTGCTCCATATTTTCTGCAGAACATCTTCTCTAAATTTATTAGATGCTCTGTAAGCACCTAGCTTTAAATCTAAACCTAAAGTTTTTTTAGTTTCTTTACCGTTTTTATCTACTTTAGTTTTAACCTCAGTAGTATTTGCAGCCTCTATTAGAGCGTTATAAACTCCAGCCTTATTTATTCCAAGCTTAGAGATAAAGTTATCAGATGAGAATAGGTTAAGTATTCCTCTAGATGCAGCAGTATTAGATAAAAGTTTATTTTCTGGAGCTGTAGTAAGTGCCATATATATTTTGCCACCATTGTCCTTTAGCATAGAGTTCAACTGATCAGTCATTTTCTCAGCAGCATTATCAGTAGAAGCCCAGAAGTAACCCTCCTCGTTAAACTTAAATGCGTAAAGCAATCCACCTTTTCCTTCAACTAAAGGAGTTCCATCTCTATCTATAATTTCACCTGAGAACATAGCGTCAGGCGAATGAACCATCATAGCTTTATCTTTAAAGTCCTCTATAGTCATGCCTTCTGTAATGTAACCCTCCTCAACTAATTTCTCGAAAGCTTCAGAGTTCTTGTCGTAGGCATATTGTATACCCGTTCTTTTATCTACAACGTCTAAGCTAAATCTAGGAGCTACATCTGCTTCAATGTCTCCGACCTCAAAGTCAACTCCACCAACGTTAATAGATCTACCGTTGACCAAAGCCCCAGCTAGGTTCTTTGTTATCCCTGCTAAGTTAAGGTCATCTAAACTAACCTTTTCAGGTTGATCAGTAACAGTAACACCAATCTTAGATAGTATTTCGCTAATTAAATCTCTTAGCCTACCTAGTCTTGAGTTTCTGTCTACGAAGTGTCCATAAGCAGCATCACCAATCATTTCAGCAAAAGCCTCCTCTATCTGAGCTTCTTTAGACAACGTGCTATAGAAGGGATGATTCTGAGCCCACTCTAAGTAGGTCCCCTTCATTCTTCTACCATCCTTAATATATCTTCTTTTAACTTTACCCTCAGATACTTCCTTCTCTATTTTAGCGTAAGTCTCAGGGGAGTTCTGCTTCATAAAGTCCACCAATGGGTGTACAATCTCGTGGAATAAAGTGTTTCCTTTTACGTTCTCAAGGTTTATGTATATACTCTTATCTTGACCTCTAAAGAAAGCGTTAGAGCTTGCTCCCTGTGCAGCCTCTTCATTAGGATGACCTAAAGCTTTTAGCTGATTGTACATATTCTCTGAGTTGCGGACCACTGTCACTTTAAGCCCACCAATAGAGCTCAGTAACTTAAACGCAAAACCTAGGGCACGCTTTCTATCTGAAGGTACTCCATCTAATAGATCTTTATCGTAGTTAGGGTCGCTTTCGTCCAACTTGTGTATATTGTTAGAGTCAAAGCGACCCTAACTACGATATTTACTTTTGTCTACCCCTTTATATATAGAAGTCTTTTTGCCGTTTACATTAACAATAGATATGTCTCCAGCTTGTCTAGCTTCTGGACCACTAAGGTTTGAGTTATCTAAAGGAACAACGCTACCGTCAGTATTTAAGATACCATCCTTAGCAGAGAATACAGATTCTACCTGAAGGTTTCTAGCAGTACCTAAAGCTGCAGCGTTTGTAGTGTTTGTTACTAAAAAACTTTTTCTAGACTTACCATCAACCACTTCTGTGATGGTGTATACGGTAGCACCTGAAGCTTCTAAGTCAGCCT
>Ga0209716_1001514_pt1 | contig 17326 bp, 23 predicted proteins | sample COGITO_mtgs_1205_FD_184811 | JGI IMG/M metagenome (GOLD analysis project Ga0209716, IMG submission 184811) | Pelagic marine microbial communities from North Sea - COGITO_mtgs_120531 (SPAdes) (version 2) | ecosystem: Environmental > Aquatic > Marine > Epipelagic ...
ATGGAAGAATGGGGCAATCAAGCATTAAACTTAGATGAATAAGAGGGAAATAGAATGCAAAAGAACGAATATGACGTAAAGGTTATTAAAATTATAGATGGTGATACAGTAGATGTAGACATTGATCTAGGATTTGGCGTAACACTAACAGACGAACGTGTAAGAATTATGGGCATTGATACGCCTGAGTCACGCACAAGAGATAAAGTAGAAGATTTATTTGGTGAAGCGGCTAAAGCAAGACTAGCACAACTTATGAAGGACGGTGGTAAACTTATTACTACTGAAGACCGCAAAGGCGAAGATATGAAAGGCAAGTTCGGACGTATCCTAGGAGACTTCAAAGTAGAGCGTTGGGAAAATCAACCAGCAGAACTTGTAACAGATATCCTTATTCAAGAAGGACACGCTGTAGCATACTTTGGTGGAAGCAAAGAAGAAATACAGTTGAAGCACCTAGCCAACAGAGAAAAGTTACTACGTGAAGGTATTGTATCTAGAGAAGATTATGATGCCGCAATCAAACTAATGGAGTCAAAATAGTTATAACAGTAAATACTCTGTTATGAATAGACTTTACTTAGACCAAAAGAATACTAGGTTTGTATTATTAAGTTATGCCGGAGGTACCAAGTACTTTCGGCACTTAACTGAAACAAAACTTCAAGACTTTATTCCTGTTAATGGGCGTTCATTAAGTCCAAGTCAACTTACATATGACGTTATACAAATAGTTAGAGATCCTGTAACACGTTATATGAGTTGGTTTGATAAACAATACATAAAGCCTATGTATAGAACTAATTACTCTACAATTAATTTTGAACAATGGATTAACAATTTTATAACAAAAGAATGGATTGACAAATATTTTGCACTAGCAAAGATAGAATGTCATTACGATGGCCATACTAATTTTCAGTGTGCTTGGCCTAAAATACATCTATCAGCATTGTATAATGAAAATTGGAAATACCTTAAAATGGAAGACATCCGTCCTTACTTCCTTGGAGAAGAAAGTTTTGATCCATTTAGAGATCCTAAAGAATATGCAGGAGTATGGGAACTATTAAACAGTGATACAAATGATTATCTTGTAGATACTATAAAGGATATGTATGCTGGCGATATAAAATGGTATAACAATTTAAATTTCATTTGTCCAAAATAGGTTGACTTCTTTTATAATTCGTGTATAATGTAACACATACTATAGAACATAGTATAGTCTATTAATTTTAATACACTAAACAAAGGAGGCCAAATGATGGCATTTACAACACTAAAAACTAACCAAAAAACTTTCTTAGAAACATATCTAAGAGGCACTGGCAAAACTCTTACTGCGGCAGACGCTAAAGCAAGATTTGGCATTCAGCAACTTCCAGCAAGAATGAGTGAACTCAAAGCAGCTGGCTTAGTAGTAAAAACTGATGTTGCTACAACTGGGAAAACAAGATACTCAGTAGTTGCAAGAGATGTAAACGGTTCACGTGCAAAAGTGTTTGCATAAGTTTTACCAAAACTGATTGACAGTTAATTAAACTCCTGCTATACTGTATATACAGTTAACACATAGCAGGAGTTTTTTTATGACAATGTCGCTGGTAGGTCCATACCTAACAACTACTAACTATAAGAAGCCTAAGCAAAAGAAATTGACACAGGCAAAATTAGAGGCACTACAAACACAATGGCGCAAGCACAACAAGGATATGCGCCGAAAAAATATGCACAGTCTACAGTACGACACGTTCGATGACTATCTAGCATATGTACGTGGCACACCTAAGCCACGTTCTCAACAAAAAGAATTTAAAACTTATACACCTGATACTTTGTATACAAGGAAGACACCTGACATACCAAGTTATTCAAGCAAATCAAGTTTTGCTCCTTGTGTAAAAAAAGAACAGTTACAATACTCAGGCGAAAGACGACTAGTAGGTATTGCAACAATGCACAAGTCAAACATGGTTCCTGTATTTGCAGATGATGATGACAAAACAGGCTCCAAACAGGCAACAGAAATTGCCAAAATGCGTAGAGGATAAGTATACTATGAAACACTTTATTACAGCAGTTGCAGTATTTGTTGGAACATTTAGTTTTGCACAAGCAGGTCAAGCAAAAGGTTTATTTACAGCAGAAGCCAAACCAGAGATGTGGTGTCTAGCACAAAACATCTATTACGAATCACGATCAAGCAACCGTGCAGATAGAATGGCGGTAGCTGACGTAGTTCTCAATCGTGTTAAAGACAGTCGTTACCCAAATACTATTTGTGGAGTAGTACATCAGGGCAAACAAATGCCTAGTTGGAAAGATCCTGAAGTTATGGTAATGGTACGTAACAAATGTCAGTTCAGTTGGTACTGTGATGGCAAGAGCGATTGGCCCAAAGATATGGATGCTTGGGTAGAAGCACAACAGATTGCATATAACATGATTACATACAGTGATGCCCGTGGTATTACAGAAGGTGCAACTCATTATCACGCAAAATACGTTGACCCAAACTGGGCAAGACATTTTCAACTGATTGGTAGAATTGGCGAACACATCTTTTATCGACAAGATTAGTTTACCAAAAACTATTGACATTCTACTATAATGATCGTATAATGTAAACATAATGAAACAACACTTATGGAGGCATAAATGAAAGGCAATATTACTAAGGCACTAACCGCAATGAGTATCGCTCTAACACTAGGAGCATGTTCGTCAATGACAACTATCGCTGAACGTGATGAGTACGCACAACCTAAATGGTATGCAAGTTGCGCTCAATCAGGTAGTGAAGGATACTTTTGGTGGAAAGAAGAATTCGCATTTGCATGTGGTGCAGGCGAAAGTAGATACGGACAAGCAAGTGAAGCACAAGCATATATGTTTGCGTCGAATAGTTTTGCTAGACGTATTAACGGAACAGTAAATTCTAACACTAAAGTTGAAATCGTCAACGAAGTAAAACAATCATCAATGGTTGTTACCGAAAGCGTTACTGACACTAGAGTAATCAAACATACAGAAGAAGAACGTGGTGTATTTAAATATGCAGGCAAGCATTACACGTTTGTAAAATTAAAAATGCCAGTGGATGTATTTGAACAATTAGTTACAGAGGCTGGTAATGTACAAGTATCTAGTTCTAACTAGTATTGTTGTACTAGCTGGTTGTAGCTCAACAACTAAGACTGTTGTTCAGCAAGAGCCGTACTGTTATACAGATCAAACTATACAACAGTCTAGTGATGGCACAACTAACAGTAGTAGTACCATTGAATGTTCTGATAACCCACTAAAGCGAGCAAAGCTAGTAGGTGTTGATCCAAAGAACTGTAGGCCATGGCAACGACAAGATGTTGTTAATGGAAGAGTAAAAACTTACGGAGGATATATCTGTCGTGATGAAAAAAATAATTGGCGTCCTCTTAGTAGCTTCTAGTGTTGCTGGATGTAGCACTGGTGGATACTACGGAGATAGAACTATCAATACCTATGATAATTATCAAACACCCAGTAACGTAGTAGGGTTAATATATAACATAGGTAAAGCATCAGCACACAATGTTCCTAAGAGTGCAAGAGACAAGCACGAAAATTGCGTAATGATGAGCTTAGATAATGGCAATCCTGGTGATGCATGTAATTGGAATACTGATAATGCTTATGGTACTGTAAGGGTAACAATGATACAACCTAACTTATGTCACACACTAACAAGTACAATTAGTTACAAAGGTAACTCAACATCATGGCAAGATGTAGCTTGTTTAAACAGAAATGATAAGTGGACGTTTTATAATCATTAAAAATAGGTTAAATACATCATGAAGCTAGGTTTATTAACATTATTTACAGCTCTATGTATTAGTGCTGTAGCAATATATTACTCTGTCGCAGGATTGGTTGCAATCTTTGCGGCGGCGGCTATTCCCATTATGATTATGGGAGGTGTATTAGAAATTGGAAAACTTGTAACTGCGGTGTGGTTACATAAGTATTGGAAACAAGCCAAATGGTGGCTTAAGACTTATTTGTCAGTGGCTGTGATAGTCCTTATGTTTATCACAAGTATGGGCATCTTTGGTTTCCTATCAAAAGCACATATCGAACAGACAAGTGCAAGTGAAGAAAGTGTTGCACGAATTGAAACAATACAATCTGAAATTGATAGACAACTAGGTATTGTTGGACGTTCTGAAAATAGAATACGTGATTTAGAAAATAGTGATACAGGTGCTGACGCTAACATACAATCACAAATTGATAAAGAACAAGAACGCATTGACAAAGCATTTGATCGTATTCAACCTGCTATTACACAACAAAACAAAATTATTACAGATGCAAGAGCATCTGATGGCAATAGAACAAAGCCATACGAAGATCAGCTTACAAGTATTACAGCAGAGATCCTACGTTTAGAAAATAGTGCAAAAGATTATGAAACTAAGATTGAAAACTTAGACTCAGACTCAAGCGGAGTTGAACCTTTACTAGCACAAATAGCCGCACTAGAAGAAGAAATCATTCGTGTAACCAATCAATTACAATCAAAAGAACAAGGACAAGTACGTGCCGGACAAGCAATCATTGGTGTAACAAGCGATGGATTGTTTGGTGGCAATACTCGTACAGCCCTTGCTAAATGGGTACAAGGACAACGTGATAGAATCACACAAATACAAGGCGAAGTAGCACAAGTACGTAAAGATGCAACATCTACTGTAGATGCAGAGCGTACAAGACTAGCAGACGTTGTTAAAGACATTCGCACAGTACAGATACCTGCACTCAAAGAACGTGAGCTTACAATGCTAGGCAAGATTGACGAAGTGCGTCAAACTGAAAGCCCTGTTATTGCTACAGCAAGGGACGAAATTCAAAGACTACGTGAAAGTGCAGAAGCACAAGTAGCACAATCAAATGAACTTATTAATAGACTTAGAGCACAACTCGGTAACAAAGACAATGCAGACGAAGTCCAAACGGCCATAGACGAACAGTCTGAACGTATTCGAACAGCATCTTCTGAGATAGAAACACTTACTGAGGAACGAATTGCACTAGAAGGCGAATATCGCAAACTAGAAGCAGAAGTAGGACCAATTAAATACATTGCTGAATTTGTATATGGGGAAGCCGCAGATAATAGTATGCTTGAAGAAGCTGTACGTTGGGTTATTATAATTATTATCTTTGTGTTTGATCCACTTGCTGTCTTACTATTAATAGCCGCACAATATACCTTTGAGTTTAGACGTAAAGAACTTGAAGATGATAGCGGTGAACGTCTTCGGCTCGAGAGAGAAGAATACGAGCGAGCAAGAGCTCAAGCAATAGTTGACAACCCTGGCTATAATATTGATGATCCTGCGTCGACTCAAGAAAAGGAAGAAGTAGATGGAACAGTGGATGAACCTACAGACAGCGATATACAAGATGTTGATGTGGAACCTGATGAACGAGATAGAGAAACCAATGATGAAGAAAGTCTATCAGGACGGAGCGATGTGGAACCTACAGAAGAACAAGTTCCTGACAGTAGCGAAACCCAAGAAGGAACTAGTACCGAGCAGGACACCGGAGGAAGTGCTACAGCACCTGAAAAGGTAGACACTACCAAAGACGGCAGAATTGACACTAGGCATTGGCATTCAGACGATGAATACGATCCTGCATACGACGATGACGACTTAAAAAAAAGACAACAGATCTTAGATGAGCAAGAAGAAGACGAAGAATTACAAGCCGCTAAGAAGTTTTGGAAAACAGATAACCCTACACTAAGTTTAAAATTGTTTAAGCAAATGTATCTTGATGGTACAATAGATTCTTTACCTTGGGAAGAATATGTACATAAAAAATCTTATATAATGAAAGATAATGGTAAACAAGTAACTAAGACCACAACGGAAGCTACTAATACTAATACGGGATATATACAGAACGAAGAACAAAAAAATTCATCATTATGGAAAAACATTAGAGGAAAAGATGAGTGATATAAAAATAATCACAGCACCTGACATACTACACACTACCGAACTAAGTTTTCTATTAATACACCCAAGCAAAATAATTAAAGACGAATTTCAAGATCTTATATCAAATTTTGATGCACATTTACATGTCTATCTATTTGAAGAAGAAAGTATTGATCAAGTTGAATGGTTATTAGCGGCATTTCATAAAGCTGATATAGTTATTATGGATATAGACAACAGTTCACCCAATATTAGAGCATTAAGTGGTTTCTTTCTATCCAAAGATAAAACTTACTGGTTGACAAAATCCACTGATTCGTATTATAATATTATAAGTAAGAATCAAATATTTGGATTAGATTATCTAACAGAAATCCTAGGAGGAAAACTTGAGAACAAATAATAGATATAACAATCGCAATTCAGATAGGCCGGCACAGTCTGGTTTAACTGTTGAAGTGAGAAACGGAGATGTTAACAAAGCATTAAGAATTTTTAAGAAGAAAGTTCAAGAAGCTGGCATCATCCAAGAAATACGTGAACGTCAAGAATACGTAAAGCCAAGTGAAAAACGTGCGAAAGCAAAAGCCGCAGGTAGAGCACGTTGGCTTAAGAAGCAACGCCAAGATGAAGAAGGTAAATTAGGAACACCAGGTAAGAAGCGAAAGAAATAACATGCGTCTAGAAGAAGACATAAAGTTAGACTACAAAGATGTTCTTATTCGTCCTAAACGAAGCACATTAGGTAGTCGAAAAGAAGTAGACTTAGAACGTGGATACACGTTCCGTAACTATAAACCAGACTTTCCTGATAATGTAAATCATCGTCATTTCCGTGGAGTGCCTATTATGGCAAGTAACATGGATGGTGTTGGTACGTTTGAAATGGCTGATAAATTAGCAGAAGCTAATATCTTTAGTTGTTTAGTTAAAACATACAGCGTTACAGATCTTGTTGCTTATTTTGATAATAAGTTTCCGGAGAGAACAGAATTTGTAGCAATGAGTATTGGTATTACAGATAGTGATCATGCTAAGTTTCGAGATGTATACGAACAAACTGATTCTAAACTGAAGTATGTTTGTATTGATGTTGCAAACGGATACAGTCAACGGTTTGTACAATTTGTTAAACAGTTTAGAGAGCTTTATCCGCATATAGTCATCATAGCAGGTAACGTTGTAACCGGAGAGATGACAGAGGAGTTAATACTAAATGGAGCAGACATTATTAAAGTGGGCATCGGCCCTGGGAGCGTTTGCACAACTCGTATTCAAACTGGCGTGGGTTATCCTCAGCTTAGTGCTGTTATTGAGTGTGCTGATGCTGCTCACGGCCTTGGTGGACATATCATTGCTGATGGAGGATGTACTACACCTGGAGATGTTTCTAAGGCATTCGCTGGAGGTGCCGACTTCGTTATGTTGGGAGGAATGCTGGCCGGACATGATGAGGGAGGGGGAGATATAATTTCTAAACATTATCTAAGTAATGAAGCAACATTGTTAGATAACGGTAATTATATGCCACACTATGAACAAAAACAGTTTATACAATTTTATGGTATGAGTAGTGAAAGTGCAAATGACAAACATTTTGGCGGACTTAAAGATTACCGTTCGTCAGAAGGACGCACAGTGCTTGTGCCTTATAGAGGTGCTGTAGCCAAAACAGTACAGGACATTCTAGGAGGTGTGCGCAGTACTTGCACATATGCTGGAGCAATAAGACTAAAACATCTAAGTCGATGCACAACATTTGTTCGATGTACACAAACTCACAATCCTGTGTATGAAAAGAATACAATTGGTAATTAAGAATAACGGAGGACAAAAATGTTAGAAGCAAAAGATGTAACGTTTGGTGCAGAAGCCCGAACTAAATTAGTAGATGGTGTTAACACACTAGCAAACGCAGTAAGAGTAACACTAGGTCCTAAAGGACGTAATGTAGTACTACAGCAAGAATGGATGCCTGTTGTTACTAAAGACGGTGTAAGTGTAGCAAGAGAAGTTGCGCTTAAAGATCCTATTGCACAACAAGGTGTGCAAATGATTAAGCAAGCCGCTGAGAGAACAAACGATGAGGCTGGTGACGGAACAACTACAGCCACAGTATTAGCACAAGGCATTATTGCTGAAGGAATGAAATATGTTGCTGCAGGAATGAATCCTATGGATCTCAAGCGTGGCATCGATCAAGCAACGTCGGCAATTGTAACTGAACTTGATAATCTCTCAAAGCCTTGTACAACACAGCAAGAAATTGCACAAGTAGGAAGTATTAGTGCTAACAATGATATTAAGATTGGTAACTTAATTGCAGAAGCAATGCAAAAGGTTGGCAAGAATGGTGTAATTACTGTTGAGAACGGCAAAGTATTACAAGACGAATTAGAAGTTGTTGAAGGTATGCAATTTGATAGAGGTCTTACTAGTCCATACTTTATAAATAATCCAGATAAGCAATCTTGTGAACTAGAAGAACCGTTTGTATTAATTGTTAACAAGACAATTTCAAATATACGTGATATAGTAGGATTACTTGAAGGTGTAGCACAACACGGAAAACCAATTTTAATTATTGCAGAAGACATTGAAGGCGAAGCATTATCTACACTAGTTGTTAATACAGCTAGAGGTGTTATTAAAGCATGTGCTGTTAAGGCCCCACACTTTGGAGCCGCAAGAGTTGAAGGGTATAAAGACCTTGCTGCATTAACTGGTGCAACTATTATCTCAGAAGATCAAGGAATGTCCTTAGATAAAACTACACCTGAACATTTAGGTACAGCCGGTCGTGTTGAAGTAACTAGAGATAACTGTACTATTGTAAACGGTGGAGGCTCTAAACAAGCAATTCAAGATCGTATTAATATATATCATTCAGTAATTAAAAATACAGATAGCGAATTCGATAGAGGTCAAACCAAAGAAAGACTTGCTGCATTAGACGGTGGTGTTGCTGTAATTAAAGTAGGCGGCGCATCTGAAATTGAAATGAAAGAAAAGAAAGATCGAATAGATGATGCACTTCATGCAACTCGTGCAGCTGTAGAGGCTGGTATTGTAGCAGGCGGCGGTGTAGCATTTTTACGTGCAAAAGAAAATTTAGGTGTCTTAAAAGGCATTAATGCAGATCAAGATGCTGGTATTGACATTGTTCTTCGTGCTATTGAAAGCCCAATAAGACAAATTTGTAATAATGCAGGCGACAGTGCTGACGTTGTAGTAAACAGTATACTTGCTGGCGATAATAACTACGGATACAATGCTGCTAATGGTGAATACGGCGATATGATAGAAATGGGTATTATTGACCCAACAAAAGTATCTAAGACAGCATTAATTAATGCGGCTAGTGTTGCTAGTTTGCTATTGACATCAGAATGTGTAATTACTGATGTACCAGAAGATCCAAATAAACAACAAAATTCACCAATGATGAATCCAGGAATGGATGGAATGATGTAATCATTTGTGATAAATAAACGTGTAGAAAAGACTGATTCTTTTTTACATTTAACCGAGATGCCCAAATGGGATCTCATACATTAATCTTGCTTTTATAAAGGAGAAAAAAAATGACAAGACTAACAACTCTAGACCTACCAAACTTCCACAGAGCTACAATTGGCTTTGACAGACTATTCAACGAAATGGAAAGACAGTTCGCAAATAGTCCAAACGGAAATGGTTATCCACCATACAACATAGCACAAATCAACGAAGATGAGTATATGATCTCATTAGCAGTTGCAGGCTTTGGTATGGACAATCTTGAGATTACTACAGATGGTGATCAATTAAAGATTGAAGGAACAGCTCCTAAAGGAGATGACGAAGTCAATTATCTACACAAAGGTATTGGCGGACGTAATTTCCGTAGAGAGTTCACACTTGCAGACCACGTTAAAGTAGCAGATGCTAAACTTGAACTAGGTATGCTAAACATTCATCTTAAGCGTGAAGTGCCAGAAGCATTAAAGCCTAAGAAGATTGAAATTAACTCAGGTGAAACAATCGAAGGCTAAACAGTCTAGGGGGAGTGAAATATCTCCCCCATTTATCAAGGAGCATTTATGATGACAGACACAATCGATGAAGTAAAAATTGATGAAAAAATTAAAGTAACAATTTCAGAACCGTCAAAATACAAGGTAGTAATGTTAAATGACGAAGTTACTCCAATGGAATGGGTAATTGATTTAATGAAACTAGTGTTTAATCACAGTCAAGAGACTGCCGAAAAACTTACACTAACCATTCATAGTGAAGGCTCAGCTGTAGTAGGCATATATACTTATGAGATAGCAGAACAAAAATCTGTTGAAAGTGTAAATGCAAGCAGGGAAAGAGGTTTTCCCTTACAGTTAAGGTTAGATAAAGAATGAGCAATTTAAAAGAATTAACAAAAGAAGCACATACTAATGCAGAGCGTCAAGGCTATGTAAAAGTATTAATGAGTGGTAAAATTAATCCAAAGTTTTATGCAACATATCTTTGGAATCAGCATAAGAAATATGATATACTAGAAGCAATGGCTGCTGTAAACGGATTGTTTATAGACTTGCCACCAAAATTGTCACGCAAGATGGCAATAGAACAAGATTTTTTAGAATTATGGGAAGATAACGAAAACCCTCCGCCACTAGTACCAAGTACACATGAATACATCGAACACATGCGTGGAATAATGACAGACCCACAAAAACTAATGGCACACATATATGTACTACATATGGGAGATCTAAGCGGCGGACAAATGATTGCACGAAAAGCCCCAGGCGAGGGAAGAATGTATCAGTTTGACGGAGATCTAAACGAAGTTAAAGAAGCAATACGTGCAAAGACAACTGATGATATGGCCGATGAAGCAAAATATGTATTTGAAAGCGCAACCAATTTATTTAAAGAACTAATGGAGTTAGACATTGAGCACTATCTGGAACAAGCTGATTGATTGCAAAGATGAGATTATTACAATCTTTGACGAACAAGCTACTGAAATTAATGAACCAGGACTGGATTATTTTAACCGCCCCGATGGTGGTTGGATTAACCGCGTGTGGGCTAATGATAATGTTAGACGAGCTCATATTGATGTAGTTGATGCACGTGAGTCTAAAGGCTTATGGATGATGCACGTATGTATATTTCCGACACTAGATAATCCAGCGCCAATATATGGCTTTGATGTTATTTCAGGTAAGAATAAAATGACAGGAGCCTTCCACGACTTTAGCCCTAGTGCTGATCCTAACCATCCTATGATCCAAGGATACTTTGAAAGTGTAGAACACTTTGTTCCTGAGAAGCAACGTAAGCTACCTGAATGGGCTACTAACATCTTTACTGGCAAAATGCTAGCCGCAGGTAATGTAAAGACAGAAGAAGAAGCAACAGAAATTATCCGTATAGCAACAGACAATCTTCGTGCATACTTTGATGAAGTAGGTGCTAGTAAAGGCGAAGGCGACAAAGCACTAGTACAAGCATCACAAGACTATTACTGTCATAACCAGCAACAAAATCCGCACACACCTAATGTAATGAAATCACTAGGATTACCCGAAGAGGACGTAGATAAGTTCTGCATAGACATGTTGTTTCCTAAACTAGCATAAATACTAAAAAGAAATAGGAACTTAATAATGCGCTTCAGTGATTTTAAAATTGTAGAACAAACTTATATCAAAGAATCAAAAGGTTTTTTTGGCCGTGATGCTGGTGATAAGTTTACACACCATGATGGTCGTGAATATAGTATTGTACAAGTAATTGCATTTCCAGATGCACAACAGAGCAAGTTCGAAACACCCGAAGAACGTGATGAAGCAATTAAGGCATTCCAGGAAGAACAAGGCGGCGCACAAATTGAATGGGTAAACAAATCCCGTAATGACATGTTAGCATTTGGTGTTGCACAATTAGATGATCAGGATGGCAATCATGTATTTTGGGGCAAGTATATGCAGGCAGTAGGCTTTGATCTTATGGGAAGTTGGAAAAACAAACAAACACCTCCAGGATGGGCTTTACAAACAAAAGGCGCACAAAAGTTTGCAGCTGGTTTTGACCCACAAGCATTAATCCGTACTGAACAAGAATTTATTGGCGTTGATAGTATTATTAATACTGTTGTTAGTAACGCAGACGATCAAGTTAAAGAAGTATTTAAAACAGCATTACAAAATTTATCACAAGGTAACCCCTCTGTAACATTTGAGGGCATGTATGAACAGCAAGCAGCAATTAGAGATTATTTTGGTGAAATTATGCAACCAGTAGCATTAATGGGCGGAGTAATTAAAGGTCAAGCAGAAGATGCTAGACAAATTTTAGCAGATGGTGCTGAATGGAGAGACTGTCGTGTTATGTGGCCGCAAAGTATGAATGCTGCACTTTGTGATAGTTTTATGATTGCACCTAATGGCGCACAAATTGGCATTAGTTCAAAAGGTGGCCAAGGCGCTGCAGCAAGTGCTAAAAATCTAAATGATGCTGTTAATAAAGCACGAAAAAACGGAAACGAAATTGTTGAGCCAGGTGGCGTAGCAGAATATGCTGCAAACATTGTAGCAATTATTGCAGAACAAACTCAGTATAACGGACCGATTGAAGTAGGAAAATATTTACAAGTGCCTAACATTGATGACACCTTAAATAATGAGATTAAAAAATATATTAAAGAAGGTAAAGCAGACTTACAAAATATGAGTAAGCAAGCAACTGATTTAATTTCTAATTTTGCTGTTAAACTAGAAACCAAAGGATTTAATGCAGGATATGCATTACTAAGTGCTGCAAGTAAAACTGTTGCTAAATTTATTAATGCAGACGATAAATTTTCTAAAGGTGCTATTGCACTACTAAACCAGTCAGACATTATCCAACTATACACTAAGATGGGCAAGCAAGGTGAAAACGCTGTGTTAGGTCAATTTAATGCTGTATATCCACCAACGTTCTCAGGCAGAGTTCTTATTGAAGGCGGTAAGAACTACTATAGTTCACGTGTTGGCGGTAAGATGGCTTTTGCTATTGGCAAGAAATAAACGGAAATCCATATTTTTTCATTTTAGCAATTAGGTTAGTTCTACCTATCTTTAGTAGTTTGGCAGCCTTAGTTTGATTGCCTTCAGATTTTGCAAGTGCATCACTAATTCTATCACGTTCAAGCATTTCAACTTCATCAGGTAATGCAGTTTCAAATTGTAGTTCTTCGTGATATTCAGCAAGTTCTCCACATATTTTCCATAGAGCTTCTTGTTCTTGTCGATTTCTTTCTATTTTATCGTCCATACATATATTTATAATCATTAAGTAGGTGTAAAAAAATTTACACCATACGATAAATAGTATTGTTATTATAGTGCTATAGATATGTTTTCGATAATCCAATAAATACAAGTATACGGAGTTAAATTATGAAAAAGATATTTTTAGTGCTAGGACTACTAGCTATACCCTATTCAGCGCAAGCAGATTTGGTATGGGGATTTAAATCGCCAGCTTTCCATTATGGTAATGGCTATTCTACACACGTACTAAGTGTTGAACAGTTACAGCATAATCGTAAGGAAGACAGGCGCAAGGCAGCAGAGGCAGAAGCAGCTCGTATTGAGCGTGAATTAGAAAACACTACTTTAAATAAATTTCTTAGAAATATTGAAAGTAGAATTTACGCTAATCTAAGTAAACAAATGGTAGACGCTATGTTTGCTGATTGTGGAGATACTTGCACTAATACAGGCTCAGCAGAGATCGAAGGCTCACAACTTACTTGGGTTAAAGATCCAACAACAGGCAGTATAACTTTAACAATCGTTGGTGCGGACGGTACAACTACCGAAATCACTATACCAGGCGCAGGGGAGTTTAACTTCTAATGCAACTAGTAAAGACGCTTTTATTGTTAGGAATTGGCATTGTATTTCTACAGGGCTGTGCTACACAGCAGAGCATACAAACTTTAAGAGATACAGCAGATTCACCTACAGTACAGGTTAGTCCGATTGAAGATAGACTAGCGGCGGTCCCCGCATTAGATGGACCAAAGATTACAATCGCTGTTTACGGTTTCAGAGATGCAACAGGACAGCGTAAGCCGGCGGATAATATCGCCAACTTGTCGAGCGCAGTAACCCAAGGTTCAGAAGTATGGGTTATTAAAGCACTCCAAGATGTAGGTAATGGCGTTTGGTTTGAAGTAGTAGAGCGTGTGGGTATGGATAATTTGATTAAAGAACGTCAACTTATTAGAAGCACAAGGGAAGTTTATGAAAAACAACTTCCAAACGGTCCTACACCGTTGAAGCCGATGTTGTTTGCAGGGCTTATACTCGAAGGGGGAATTGTCGGGTATGACAGCAACACAGCAGTAGGAGGCGCAGGAGCAAGATACTTAGGTATCGGTGTGCAAACAGAATACAGAGTAGACACTGTAACTGTTGTAATGCGTTTAGTAAGCGTTAGTACTGGTAAGGTATTAATGAGCATAGCAACCGAAAAGACAATCGCGAGCTATAGGTCCGGAGCGGACATCTTCAAGTTTTTTGACTTGGGGACAAAACTTGTAGAAGCTGAAACCGGCTACAGTGTTAACGAACCAGTTAACTATGCGGTACGAGCAGCGATAGAACAAGGTGTAATTGAAATGGTACACGAGGGCGAACAACGTGAACTGTGGAAATTTAAAGACGATACGTACACAGGTGGTATGCCTGAGATACGGCCAATGATACTAAGCGAAGCATTAGAGAAATGGCCAGATGCAAGACTAAATTGCAGCGCAGACAACTATTGTGTACCAATGAAACAAGAGGAAAGTAACCAATAAGACGAAAGTCGAGGGCAAATAAAATGAATAAACTTTTATACATAATACCTTTCTTGTTTGTAACTAGCACCGCTCTGGCTAATGATATATACATTACTCAGGTAGGTGATAACTTAGACTTAGATATAGTCCAAGATGGCACAGACAACGAAATAGGTGATTCAACAACAGATTTTACAATCAAAGGCGACGATATGACGTTTAGTATTACACAAACGGGTAATACGAACACTATTGACGCAGTTATTAACGGAGCAGATTACACAGGCACTTGGGATTTCTTTGGAGACTCAAATGCTGTAACATTAAACTGTGATAGCTTAGGTACAGCAGGATCAGGCAACTGTGAAAATGTTAAACTAGACATCGACGGTGACGGTGATGACAACACATATACATTTAACATTGGTGAAACAGCAGACGCTGGCGGAAGCATTATCATATTTGATATGGATGGTGACAACAACATTACTAATGTAACTGTAGACGGTGTTGACAGTGCAATTTCAGTAACATCAGATAACTCAGCTTCACTAGCAACTACAAGTGCCAACAGTGACGAAGGTAATGCTATTACTATTAATTCAAGCGGTGGTGCAAGTTTAGACGGACACACTATTACACTAAGCATCACAGGTGGCGGCAGTACTTATGATATTACACAAAGCGGTGTTGATGGTAGCACAATTGATGCAACATTCAACGGTGACAGTCAAGACGTAGACATAACACAGAGCGACTAGTATGAAACTATTAGCTCTCGCATTTATCGGCCTCCTGACTACAGTTTCACAAGCTAGTGCTAACATTGGTACAGTAACAGAGCTAAAAGGTTCTGGTGAGATTGTGCGTGAGAGTAATGTAGTTGGTAACACCCAAGGTATAGCTCTACAATCAATGGACACGGCTAGAACAGACAAAGGCAAGATGCGTCTTGACTTTATCGATGATACTAGAGTTGATGTTATTGAAAATAGTATACTGGTTATAGACGACTTTGTATATGATCCATCTAGTGGAACAGGTAAATTAGATATGCGAGCCGCACTAGGTACAGTACGTTATGCTAGTGGACAAATTGCTAAAAACTCAAGACAAAATGTAAGAGTACGCACACCAAGTGCAACTATAAGTGTACGTGGTACAGACTTTATTATGGTTGTAGATGAAATTGGTGGCAGTATGGTAACACTATTGCCTAGTTGTGATAGTGCTGGATTCTGCGTAACAGGAGAAATCAAAGTAGAAACTGATGAAGGCTTTGTTGTAATGAATCAAGCGTTCCAGGCAACACAGGTTTCACACAGTGGACAGTTACCAAGTAAGCCTGTTATTATCAGCTTAGACGAAGATCAAATCAACAACCTATTAATACTACGTAAGAAAACAGTAGTTGCAGAGGAAGAAGATCAAATACGCAAACGCACAAAGAGACTGTTTGACTTTCTTGATATTGATGCACTAGAATTTGATGAGCTAGACGAAGATGTACTTGCAGAAACTATTAAAGATATTTGGGTAACAGATTTAGATTATAGTGTAGACTATTACCTAGGTGAACTGCTAGTTGATATGATAGATCAATTAAATGCGGCACTGACAGCATTGTTTAGAGATGAACTAAAAGCATCAAATCAACAACTGTTCAATCAGCAACAAGGTGGGTACGATGAAACAACTCGTATCACACTACAGATAGAAGACCCAAGTTGGATAGTAACACGTACTAGTACAGACATAAACAACTATCTAAGATTAGACTTGAGTCAAGAATACGGATACCGTATAAATATTGGACAGAGTGATGAAGTAATATATGATTATATGCTAGGTGCAGGTAATAATAAAATAGACATAAACCAGAGACAGTAATGAAAATAACAGGAACACATTTAGGAATAGCAATTATACTAACTTACTTTTTTAGTCAAGCCTGTTATGCAAATGACATTTATATTAACCAAGCAGGTGATAACTTAGAAATGCAAGTTATACAAGATGGTACGGACAACTACTTCCAGTATTGTACAAACGGCAATGATTCAAATTGTAAAGATGTAAACGGCAACGCACATAACTGGGCAGATGGTGTCGCAAGTGACAATGCTATAGTCAATAGTGGTACAGTTGGCAATGACAATAAGGTTGTTGTAGCACACGCTACTGGAACAGGTAACAACAACATCAATGAATCAAACATTGGAATCATAGGTGATCGCAACAAAGTACAAAACTTCTTTTCAAACCACAGTAGTGGAAGTCACAATTATAGTAATCAAGATTGGGGCGGCACTAAAGAAACCAATATTCTAATCACAGGCGATGACAATTATGTACAGGTTCAGAGCGATAGTTACGGAGAAGCATATAGTGAGATTGAAGTAACTGGTGATGACAACAGTGTAACACTTTATCAAAGGTCAATGAATAATAGTGCTTCAATAGACGTAACTAATGCAGGCGGTCCTAATACGGTCACTGCTCGTCA
>Ga0209716_1001518_pt1 | contig 17291 bp, 25 predicted proteins | sample COGITO_mtgs_1205_FD_184811 | JGI IMG/M metagenome (GOLD analysis project Ga0209716, IMG submission 184811) | Pelagic marine microbial communities from North Sea - COGITO_mtgs_120531 (SPAdes) (version 2) | ecosystem: Environmental > Aquatic > Marine > Epipelagic ...
TTCTAAATAAACTTTTTTTTGTCTTAGGCTTGACTTATATAAATTTGTATAAATACCTCTTAGAACTTTATAGCAGTAATAGTGGTTTATCTGGTCTTTATAGTAAAGGTCTAAGCCTTTTTTTACATCAGCATCTAGCTGTATATACATCTCTTGCACAACATCCTCACTCATTGAGGGGTTGCAGCCGAAACTCTTTACTATGTTATTCCAATCATTATGCTTTTTATAAGCTAGTTCTAAAATTGGTGTCATTTATTTGGTGTTAGTGTTCTAGGTGCAAAGTATTCTAATGGGTCGTATATTTCACCTACTACAAAAGGCAATCCAAACTCATTAATACTAAAGCTAAACGTTTCAAAAGCATAACCTCTGGAACGTTTGCAGCTTACTGTTATCCATTCTTTATTTACTGTATTAACTTCAAGCTGTATTTGGTTTTCTGTTTTTTTCTCTAAGAAGCTACCTAAGTGTCCTGTCGGCTTGTCGCTTCCGTAATTACTATGTATTACCGTTACTATATGGCAATCATATTTTGCAGATAGTTGCATTATTTTTTGAACGCATAAATTTGATTCTTCAAGGTTGTTTACATCAGATACTAAATCAGCAATCCCATCAATAATAACTAAACCGTTTTTACCTTTATTTTGCTCTAAGCAATGTTCTATAAATAATAATCGTTCTTTATATCCTATCGTTCTAAGTGCGTATGTGTGATAGCAACCTACTTCTTTAGTATTACTCATATCCTGCACACGCTTAAAAACTCGTTGAGCGTGCCAGTGTCCCTGCTCTGTATCAAAGTGCATTAAACACCTACCATCTCTATGCCCTTTAATTTTACCTCCAAAGTTATTACCACCGCTTAAATAAACTGATGCTAGCAAACTAACAAAAAACGTCTTCTTGCTTTTTGGCGGTGCTTGTACGAAACTGAAATTACCATAAGTTCCGATTGGAATAGGCATTGTAATATCTCCACCTTTTGCCTGTATAGTTTTCTCCCCTAAACTTAATGCTGTTGGAGGGTACTCCATAATCTCTGATGTGTCGATAGTGCATTCTTCTGCTATCAACTCCATAAGCATATTATGTGTAGTCTGTTCTTCTGTTATCTCTTTCATTGTTTTGTATTGTTTTGTAAAGGTAATAAAAAAGGCGGTTATTACACCGCCCTAGTTAGTTAAAATGGTAAGTCGCTTGTTTCAGCTTCTTGAACCACTTCTTTAGCTTCTTCACGTTCAGCTTTTACAATGTTTCCATCAGTCCAAACCACTTGACCGTTGCCTATGTAGGTTCTTGGTTTCTTAGCCTCTCGTTCTTCTTGTGTTTGGCTAATCATAATTGATGCGTTATTTCCGTAACGTGTTTCATCGTTTACACTCATTGTAAGGTTTACATAAACCGCACCGTCTTTACCTGCGATAAATTTCTCTTTTGGTAATTTGTCCACTCGTAGTGAATAGTTGATAATTGCTCCCATAATTTTACTTGTTTTTAATTGTTATTATTTATTATTATTTTTAAAACTTTCGCTTTCATCTTCTCCGAAAACGCCTAGTTCGTAAAAGCCTGTTAATTTTAAAACTGCTCTACTCATTGCTCGCTTTTCTGCCATTTCAGCAACGTACCAGCTATTTGTAGAACTGTCTTTGTAGTTGTCACCTTTTAAAGCACTTCCAAAGGTTTCAATAGTTGCAGCACCCTTATGTGCTATTGCTTTAAATACTGCGAAATTTGGCTCACATCTTACTACTTCATAAGTTATTTGAATTTTAGCTACGGCTTGTATCTTGTCGATTCCGCTTCTGGTAATTATCAAATAGTGCTGATGTTTAAATACATCTTCTTTTTCAAGTTTATACTCTTTGTATAACTCTGTTAATTTTTCTTTGTTCATATTATTTGTTTTTGTTATTAATTTCGTTTAATGCTTCTAAAAATTCTACTCGCTTCTGTAAGGCATCTATACGAGCGTTTAAAAAGTCTATTGTATCTACTGAGGCTGCTCTGTTTACATCTTCTGAATAAGTCATATTATAGCTCTTTAAATAGTTCGTGTGGGTTATCTACCTCTAGTAAGAATTTTAAGTCTGTTACTAAGCCATAAGGCATATCCCTAACATATTCATACATCTCTAACTGGTCTACTGCATAGCCAACTAAAGCAGGGTGTTTAGTGTTACCTGTTTCTAGGTTGTCTTTGTACTCTGGTTTTAATCTTTCAAATAAATTCATAATGTATCGTTTTAATTAATATTATGGCGAATATAAAACAAATAATTCAATAAAAAAAATATAAACACATTATAAACAAAAAAACCGCCTTTTAAAGGCGGCTTCTTCTGGTTATTACAACCGATATTAAAACAAAAACAATACTCTACAAATATACGTTAAGTATCTAGTTCTTTAATTAACATTTCGTATTTTTCTATTAACATTTCTAAATCTGTATTATCTAGTTTAACAGTTTTATTAGCTTCTATATGTAGTTCTTCTGCTAAACCACTATAATAAGTGTTATCTAAATTCTTAGAAAATTTATACTGTTCTCCATACCTAAACACATTACAACCAGCACACTGAACTTGACAATTTTGTTCATTGAACCTAGTAGAATAATGTTTACGGCTTTGAAAATGTCCGTTTTGTAGCTTCTTCCAATGGTCTTTTTTGCCACAAGTAAAACATTCAGCTATATCATTCTTAGCGTATCTACGTCTTATATATACACTAAAAACCTTATCTAATTTATCTACTAATTTTTTGCGCTGTGTTCTTTTTGCCATTTGATTAGTTCCCCTAAGTCTTATATTTTATTTAACTTTTTATATCTATTTATTTTGTATTTGTTTTTTTTGCCTTTAAGGGCAACAAAACATTTAACTAAATATCTAGTTTTAATAAAAAACTCAAAGTTATATATTTTATTTTTAAAAAAAAAGTAAAAAACTATTTATTTTTTCCAATGCTTAGTTATCTTCTCTGCAGAACGCATACCGAAATAACCGCCATAAACCAAAAGTAATAAAGAAGAAAGTAAATCAATCCAATCTGAGGCTATTTTAAAACCCTCTAAAGAACTATCTAATATAATATAGATAAATAGTGTAGCGGTTAAAAAAGCTAGTGTTAAGGGTCTTATATTGCGTGTTAAGTAACTGTCTGTATTGTTATCTGAAACCCACCTCTTTGTAGTTTCTTGCATTTCTATTTTATCAAAGTTTAACTCCTCTAATAAAAGTTGTTTATCTGTTTCACTTAGTTTTTCATCAGCGCCAATTTTAGAAGCTAAAACCTCTAAGGCTTCTATTCCTGTAACATTCCCTGCTATTTTTAATAGTTCAGGTGCTACCTCTTTACCTTGTTTTAATAACCAACGTAAAGCATCTCCTACTCTTGTAGTTCCGTTTTTATCTTTGTATTTAGGCATTATTCCAACGTGCTTTGTTTTTTCTAATATCGTAATGCGTAAAAGTTTTATACATACCTAAACCGCCTTGTAATATTTCTCCAGATAAAATTAATTCATCTAAATAATCATAAGTATCTAAAACAGGGTCTAACCCTTGAATAACAATATCAGCAGCTTTACCTAGTAAGTGTTGAGAGTTTACTGAACCGCCTACCGACTTATTATGATCCTCACATCTATAAGCACTATTTATAGTTATAGGCATAGCTACGTTATCACGAATATACTGTAATTGATTAGCTAGTTTAGTAATATTTACAAATACATCATCTGGCATTTCACAACCACACTTACAGTCAAACTCACTTTTTTTAAAGTTTTTAGTCATTCTTTTTGTGCGTTTCGTATATCTTTTGCGCTGTATATCCTATTGATAACAATAGTAATATAATTTTTAAACTGTTCTCTATATGTGTGAAGCTGATACCTAAAGTAACAGCGTTTAAAATTCCTATTCTCAAATCTTGTATTGTCATTACATTTTATTTTCTAAATACGATACTCCTGCAAATTGGTGCATTCCCTCGCTCTCTAAGTCTACGCTATAAGTTTTCCAGCCGTAAGGATGATTTTCTAAACCATTCCATACTACATCAACGTGGTATTTATCACTTAAAACAGGTGCTTTTATTTCTTCTAAATTCTCATTATATTCTCCTTGCTCTAAAATTATATGACCCAGTAATACAATAGCGTGTTTATGTGTTGGATATTCATTACCCTCAAAATCTGTATCAACTCCTAAATCTTTTATTTTTTCTAAAGCCTGTTCTTCGCTTTTAAATTCGTATTTACCTAGTTTTATTTCCATTATATAGTTGTTAATTCTATTGCCTCTGCTTGTGTTAATACCCTGTTGTAAACTCTTAAATCTTTTATTTTAGCTTGTAGGTTAAATACATCGCTTGAAATATCAGCAATCGTACTCCTAACCTCTAATAATGTGTTTGGTGCAAATGTATTGACGCTTGTATCTGTTCCAATTAATTGACCGTTCACATAAAATTTAACCTCATTTAGCTTATATGTTATAGCCATTTTATTAAAATTAGTAACATCAAAACTAGTTGTAGTTATTATCGCTTGTACTGAATTTAAAACCCTTACATCACATCTAATTTGATTATTTGTAGTGTCGTATTGTAAAGTAATTCTATTTTGACTTCCAGCACCTGCTAATTCTATACCATTGCTATTTGTTTGAGCATTTAAAAAAGATGCCATTTCAACAAAAAAAGTACTTTCTAAAGAATTAAATAAACTACTAGAACCAGCGCCATCAATAAAATCTTTTTGCCTTGTTTCTGCAATTCCTGTTGTTTTTATATAGCTTGTTGGATAGCTTCCTTGTTCAACTTGTGCTCCCCAAAAAAACATTGTTCCCGATACGCCATAAGCACTACTAGGATATATGTAAAAAATACTATAACTACCGTTAGCAACATAAGTGCCACCTATCCTGTACCAATCATTACCCACATCTTCTATAAAGGTATTACTAATAGAACCGCTTATTGCACCTGTTGATAAGTTAAAAGTTGAAGCTACCGAATCCACGCCTCTGTATATTTCAATTCTTGTGGTTGTTGTGCTAGTCGATGTATCTAATTTTGCATATAGTGAAACACTATATTCAGAACCATTTATAACGCTGAAGACTTTGTTTTTTTGCCAACTACTTGAGTACGATTGTAGTTTATCAGCAGTTAAATCACCACTTGGCGAAATTAATGTGTTTGATGTGACTAAAACTCCTCCAGAATCACCCCAATTATTAAAATCTTCACTATAATCAACTAAATTAGTCCTTAGCGGTTCTAATAACAAACTAGGGCAATCGCTGTTTAACCAATCTAATCTTGGCACGTTATTAGTAACAGTTTCTATTAAGCCATCACTATCAACTCTTGTAGCTGGTGCATTTCTGCTAAAATCAAAATCTCCTACACCATCAGTAGGTAAAATTGAGTAAACTGTACCGCTTTTATATCCGCTTGGTATTAATGCTAATTTAGGACTTTCCATTATCTCTGTGTTATTATTGATGTGCTTGCACTGTACCACCATTGACCATCAACTTGAAGTCTTAGTGTTACTGTTTCACCTTTATTTATTTCTATTGACTCTCCAAAATCTAATACTACTGTTTCTCTTACATTATTACCATAAGAGCCTGTTTGACTGCCTTTCAAAACTCCATCTACATAAACACTTAAAGTTAAAGAACTTCCGTTAGGGAACTGCCCAGTTGAATAAGGCAAAGATGATAACATAAACTGACTAAAATAAGCGTTATAAGGAACTGGAATACCACCATAAGCAAAAGGGAATGTAGTAGTAGAGCCTGTATCATATAAAGTATAGGTAGAAATACCACCTATATAATGACGCCACGTAACACTAATTTTTTCACTTACATAACCTCTTTTTACGCTGTCTTTACTTATTGCGTTTGATATGTTCCCTCTCATTATTTAAGTTTTTAGTGTCTTTCCTTAAATAATTCATTAACTTATTTAAGTTTTTCTTCTTTACTTTATACTTCATAAAACCCACCCATTAAATACTGTATCTGTATCTGGGCTTATATCGTTATCGCTATTGCTTGTGTACTCAGGGAACTTAGACTGATTAAAACATAAATAATCTACTAGTCTAGTGCTATAATAATTAGCATACTCTCTAGCTTTACCCACTAAATAATCTACTTCTGTTTTATTTACGTTTTCTGCTGTTTCGCTTGAATGTTTAAATACGCCTCCGTTCTTTATTTGATAAGCTGCAAATGGAATATAATTCACTTGCGCAAACCATATTAAAGTCGGCTGTACATAATCTTGTACAAGTGCTAAATAATCACCAGATAAAGTACTGTTTTCAATATCCGTACTTATTCTATTATATAAATCTGTGCCTAGTAAGTTTTGTATGTCAATTTCTTGACCTAGTTTTATAAACTGGATAAATTTATCAGTATCTACATTCCCATCTAAGATAGAATTTCTTACTAAGTCAGTTCTTGTTATAAATAATGCTGTTGCCATTTAGTTTTTGAATTTCATTTTACTCCAATATTCAGCAGTATAACCTTTATACTTCATATCCTTTGGTGCTACTGGTACTTTTTGAGCGTTCTTAGGGAATTTAAAACCTTTACTTTTAGCCTGTCCGCTTGTTATTTGGCTTTTTTCTCCGTTTTTAATTTGATAGGTTTTTCTAAACCATTTATGATTACACCTTGCTCCGCCTTTATAAAGCCATATTGAATAGGTGTCTGAGCCACCCTTACCAAAACCAGCATTTACAGATTTATTTCCCATTGCAACTATATCCTCTTTGCGATATACTTTTTTAGCACCTACCATTTTAGAGCAAAATTGTCTGCTATTTGAACCAGCTTTTTCTGGTGCATAAGAATAACGTACTAAAAACTGTACACCCTTTTGGCTATCTTGTTTTGACTTACCGTCTTGTGTGCTTTTTGCGTTTGGTTTTGCAGTTCCAGTGCTAACGAAATTCCATATTTTAGATAATGTAGTTTCTTCTTTTTCTGGTTCAGTGTTTAAGTCTGTAATAACTTCATCAAGTTCATCATTTAACTCATAATCTACCTCGCTTTCATCTACTAAATCATACCCCTCAAGTAGCTCTTCTTCGCTTTCTCCTAAGTCGATTAATTCATCAGCAATATCACTACCTAAATCATCAGGTAAATCTTGACTTAATTTAACTCCTGTTTCTTCTTCTCTTGTTTCTGCATCTTCAACGTTTTCTAAGTCTGTAAATTCTAACGGTTGAAGCGTTTTAAAGTACAGTTTAAGGCTCATTTGATTGTAAGCTAGTATGCTATCAAAAGCATCTATTAAAAGCATCTGAAATGGTCTTATTACGGTGTTATCCATTAAAGTACTAGCAGTCTTTAATTCTTCTGCATTATTACCTAAACCGCTACTGTCTTTAATTCCTAAAAGCATAGGACTAACAACCCTGTGTGATACCATAACTTTCTTAGAACTTTCATCACTTAGAAATTGATATTGTTGATGCGCTTCGCTTAATTGTATTGGCTCAATAGTTGCTGCACTTTCTGGATTGTCGTTAAACGCTAGTATAAATTTACCTGCATTACTTGAACCGCTAAACTTTGAATATATTCTATTTTCTAACGCTTGGCGTTCTTCTGCGTTTGGTGTTCCGTTATTGAAATTGATGAGCATTGACGGTGCTAAACCGTTTAGGATATTGTTTAAGTGATAGTTGCTTATCTCCTGCTCTAGTTCTGCGTATTGTAAACCACCTGCATAATCAGGACTAGAATAGTATTTATATCCTGCTCTATAAGGCTTTACGTATATAATCTCTATATTTTCAGTACTACAACCAAAAGCAGGTATTCTAGTTGTGTGCCCTACGTTCTTAACCTTTGCCCAGTTGTCAGAATAGTAATATGCTTCTATTTCTCCTTTGTCGTTACATTTTTCAGCTCTTAAGTTTTCAACAGGTATATGTTCAACTTGTGCAATGGTTTTTTTATCCTTAGAATAAATTACCTGCATAGCGCATTGACCCATAAGTTTAAGGTCATAACATAATTTACGTACCATATCTTTATGAAACAAAGAAAGCATTTTAGCGTACTGTTCAGGCTTTTTATTTGAATTTAAAGCATCTAGTCCACGACCGTAAATCATTTCACTAATTCCGTTTATAATAGCGTTATTTGTTGGGCTACCATTGTAACGGTCAATTAAGTATTTAAAATAATTGTTATCAGCACCATAAGAAACCCATTCCTTATTGGACTTCTCTACAATATCTGGCGTTGTGTAGGTACTTAAATTTACTATCCTTAAATCGTTCATATTTATATTATTATAAATTCGTTATCCGAACTTTCTTCACTTATATACTTGTCTTTATTTACGCTGTAATATTCATCATTACTTTGATTAATTGCTTGGTCTGTGCAAAAAATCTTATCCTTATAAATTATGTTATTTGAATAACTAACCTCTAATATATAAAAGTCACTTTCAGTTAAAGCACCAAAAACAGCATCAAAAGAAATGTAATTACCATCAATAACAGAAGTAGCATTAACTGTAATAGTTTTATTTGTGCTTTCACTTGTTAATTTTAGGCTCAATGTACCTACAGTAAATTCTCTAGGAATTATCTTAAAGGTTTTATTACCGCTTGTGGTTATCAACTTCATATTAATATATAAATAAAAAACAAATATTTTGTATTGTGTAGGTATAAAAAAAGGGCTATCCGTTAAGATAACCCCATTTTACAAGTAAAAGTATTATTTATGCCGTTGGGTCAATTTGAACCGCTGAAGCATCAGCAGTAATAACTGCAGGTGTTACAAAATAAGGCGGTGCAGTTTCTTGTGCATTCACCGTTAAAGTATATCCTGTTAAATCTCCCATTGCAGCACCTGTAACGATAGTTCCACCGTTTACATCTCCGCCGTTTTCAAGTCCTACTAAAAAGAAATTATTATTGTAATCCTCAACCACAATGTGAGGTCTTGCGTGAGCGATTAATTTAAGTTCTTCTTGTGTAGCTTTGTCTTGAAAGGTCAAAGTCATATTTAATGTAGTATCGTAAAAAGTAGTTCCGTTTTCTCTGCTTGAAGTAATAGCAGTTTCCATTGAACTGTTACCTTTTACGTCAAACTGAAACCAGTCTGGAGTTCCAGAAACCCCTGTAATTTCACCTGCTACGATTGTTGCATCTCCTAAAGTTCCATAATCTGCAAAGTAAATAGTTTTAATACCACCTACTGCTGACTTGCAAGGTACTTTACGACCGCTTGTTATTGAGCATCCCATATTTTTAAAGTTTTTTTAATAAAAAAGGGTAGGCAATTTTACCCACCCTTTTAAATTTGATTAGTTAATTATTATACAGTTTTTCTGTAAACGATATCTGTTACCTGTGCATACTGAACACCAGCAGTAAATCTCATTACTACACGTACATTCTGTGAACCATCATTCTCTGCCATATCAATTACTCGTACCTCGTTTAAGTCATTTAAAAGACCTGTACCAAAGAATAAGTTAGATTTTTCAGCAGCAATAATAGTACCTGCAGCAGCACCTCTTGTAGCTACTACTGGAATACCATCAAAGAATAAAGAACCTAAAGACTGGTTATTACCTTTGTTTTCGTAACCGTTAGCTCCTTGCCCACCAGATTGGAAGCCACCTAAAGAACGTGTATAAGCACGAATTACATCAGAAGCAGCATATATGATTAAATCTTCTGAGCCGTAAACAGCAGTAGGAATTGCATCTACAACAGCACCTAGTTCAGCTACTACATTTGCAGAAGTAATAGCAGCACCTGTTAAATCTTGTCCTGCTGGTAAATCTCCATCAGCTTCTAATAAAGTTGCAAAGCCGTCAAACTGTCCACTAGTTGCAGTTGAACCACTCCAGATGTTTTTTTCTGTTCTATCAGCTACTTTAGAAGCAACGTGTCCGATTACAAAATCAGCAAAGTTTGGAGCTAGGCTATCAAAAGCACTGTATCCCATTTGCTCAGCTTCCCAAGAATCGTGTAAATCTTTCTTACAGATATCTAAGTTTACCTGAAATTCCTCTGGTTGTAGGATAGCCTCTGTTAAAGTTAGCGTTCCTTGTCCAGTTTGGAAGTCACAAGATGCATCTTTTACGATGTCATCAGTAGCAGCCTTTTGAATTACAGATTTGAATTTTACGTTTGGCATTACGGTAATTAAACCCTTATCCAAAGTGTCGGCAGATAGTAAAGCAGCAGCAATGTATTTGCCACTAAATTCACCTGCATAAGTTGTTGTTAATGATACACTCATTTTATTTAGTTTTTAGTTGTTATTAATTGTTTAGTCTTGCCATTACCCTATCAATAGTAGTGCTTTTTCTGTTTTTAGAAACACTAAATTTTGATATAGCTTTGTTACCCTCTGGGTTTGATACAATAGGCTCTGCGCTTGGCTCGTTTAGTTCAGCTTGTACTTCTTCTGGTACTTCGTTTAGCTCTACTTTTTCGTGTTTAGCTAGTTCCTCTGTTAAAAGGTTGCCTAAGTCCTCGCTTAAATCTTCTTTTGGTTCTAGCATTGCTTTGATTTCTTCAATCATACCTTTAACCTCTGCTAGTTCTTCTTTAGTAGCATAGCCTAAAGACTCTTTTTCTTCTTCTTCTGCTGCTTCAACTTCCTCAACCTCTTCAGCTTCTTCTTCAGCTTCAGCTTCTTTGATTTCAGAAATTACACCCTCTTCTGCTACTACTAGTATTTTACCATCTTCAAGAGCGTACTCTCCAACAGGTAAAGCTACTTTCTCATCTTCTGTAACGATAAACACCTCTACACCACTTTCAAACGCATCAGCTTCAATTACTGTACCGTTATCTAGTTTAGCTTGTTCTAGCTTAACCTCTTCGTTAAGGTTTAGAACGTCTTTGATTTTTTCTATCACGTTGTTTGATTTCATACTTATATATAATTTAGATTAATTTAATTTGTATTTTCGTTATGCTTTTTTCTGAATTATGAACCACTGTAAGCCATCACTCCAAACTTGAATCCCCTCATACGCCTTGTTAATTACATAAGCACCAGATAAACCATCTAAAGTGTCACTCCCTATTGGAGTTAATTCCGTTCTTGTAGAAGTTACATAACCACCGTTAGATATAATTCTTATTATTCTATTTGTGCTACTAGCTGCACTAGGGAGGTTTAAAACTTGTGTACCATTTACACCACTCCAAGACAGTTTGATTAATATTGAGTTTTGATAAGCGGCATCTCCTAGACTTACTGTAACATCTGGCTCAACCGTTAGGCTAGTCGGAATTAAATAGTTGTCTATGTGATTTAATGATGTTTGTTTTGTAACGCCACCTTGTACGATTGCAAATAATTCACCGCCTTGTAAATCGGTTGCTGTTGGTAATGCACTTATTTTTGAGTTTGCCATTATCTCTCTATTTTAAAATTATTTTCTTGTAGTAAAAAATCTCCGTTTTCTAAAAGTATAAAGTTTTCGTTTTTAGAAGTTGAACCAATACCCTGCGCTATAATATCACCATTACAGCACTCAATAGAATAAGCATCTCTATCTCTACATAAACAACCTCTACGACCGTTTCTAGGACTTGTTTTACTTGGCGTAAAATACTTCGACCACTTAATCATTTTCTAACTGTTTAAGTTTAGCCTCTGCCCACGTTTTAGCTGATTTGCCACCCCATAATAAAAACGAGATAGTACCACAGGCTTCTTTATCTTCTGGCTTGTAATACGCTTCTGCTCTTGATAAATAAGAGTACATTCTTTTTATAGTTTCTTTGCTTATTGGCTTACCTTGTGCTAATTGTTGTGCTCTTACTTTACCTACTTGTGTAGCACATTTATTATTAACCGCTTCGTTAAGTTTTAAACCTCTTTTAGCGTTATTACTTACTGAACTAGGATAGTCTGAGTAGCTTTCTAAAACCATTTTTTTACCACCCTTAACACGCTTATCATTTTTAATAATAGCTTTTATTTCTGCTAGTAAGTACTCTGCTTCTTCTTCTTCAATAGCTGCTAGTTCATCTTTTATGGTTTGGTCTTTTGGTCGTTCCATTTTATCAGCAAAATAACCCTCGATACTAAAACCTTTTACTTTACCAGTCTTTACAAATTCATTCCAGATAGTATCATTATTTACTTTAACACTACCCACCCAAGAACCTAAAGGTAAGTCCATTCCAAACTTTACGCTTTTATCGTGTACCTTATCCTCAACTATCCAACTTTCAACTAAACTTAAACCCTCAACCTCGTATTTATGCTCTAGTGTTGAGTTGTTTTGTTTACTGTTCATTAAATACATTTGAGACGCTTTTAAGACAGTATCTTTTGAAAAATATATATAGTACTCATCTTCTCCATTACGTCTGTAAATAGGCTTGTTTGGTATTAATAAAGCACCCATTAATATTCTACGCTCTTTATCTACTTCTGCTAGTTTAAACTCTTGGCTTTTTAAAGCAATAAAATCTTCTTCAATAGCAGGGCTTTCTACTACGCTAATAGCTTCTATCCCTAGTTCGCTTTCTTCGTCTAATATTAGTTCGACTATTCTCATAATAATATATAATTAAATTTATTTATTTTTGTTTTTTATATAGTTGCACCCTCAATAATGTTATTATCTAAACTTTGTGCTGTTGTTACATCATTTGAAACTACATAAGCCTTTACTGGCTCGTTTGTTTGACTTGCAACCGCATCAGATAAAACACTTGTTTCAGTTGCACCTACTACATTAAAACTTGGGGGTAATGATGTAGGTACTGATGGCGTTGGGATACTAGGAACTGATGCAGCAGCACTAGACCCTGCCTTAGCCTTAGTTTTTGAGACTGCTTTTTTAACTGAACTCATAATGCCAATACCTTGAGTAATAGCACTAGCAATAGTAATTATATTTTGTGGGAAGCCTATTTTAGAACTTTCCGCTACGTTTTGTGCTGTTGAAACCCCTGCAGAACCAACAGCTTCAACACCTTTAAATGTAATTCTTTTTAAGTCCATTATAGTTTCTTGCAAAGCTAAACCTTGTTTTATAATTAACAAGGCTTTACCTATTCCTGATTCTGCGTCTGCAAATTGCGATATAGCGTCTACAACGGCTTTTTTATCTGCTATCTTTTGTCTGTCTAGTTCTGATTCCGCTTCGACCGTTGCTTTGTAGTTATCTAATCTTAATGATTCATAATAATCAATTACTTCTAGTTTCTGTTCTTCTGTGGCGTTTAACCTATCAAGTTCAGCTAGTTTACGCTCTTCTTCAAGATTTATTTTTTCTAGTTCAGTTTCAGCGTCTTTTTCTTTTTGTTTTTGCTTAAAATCTTCCTGTATTTTTTCAATATCAGTTAAACGTTTTTCTTCTTTTGCTGCTGCTTCTTCGTTTCTTTTATTTTCTTCATCAACAAGTGCCTTATTTGCTGCGGCTTCCTCACGTCTAGACGTCAATAATTCAGTACTTAATCTCTTTTGTAAATTAAGCCTTTGCGTTTCTAACTGTATAACACTAGCCTCTAATTGTGCTGCTTCGTTTAAATCGTCTTTATTACTTTTAGTTAATGCGTTTTCAGTTTGCTTTGCTTCTAATCTTAGTTTAGCTACTTCAACCTCTTTAGTTGCTAGTTCATCACTTACACGCCCAGCTTCTTCTAAAAACTTAATTCTTTCTTGTGCAGTAAATTTGTCTTTATTAACCGCTTTTTCCCTTAGCTCAGCTATCTTTCTTTCTGCTTCTGCTCGTTCTACTATTAAATCTCTTGCTTTTTTTTCTGCGTTTGCTCTTTGGTCGGCAATTTTTGCTGCTGCTTCTCCATCTGCTTTTATTTCTTTACCAAACTCTTTAACCGACTCAACAGCAGTATTAACACTATCTGTAACACTATCAACACCTAAAACAACCTTACCAACACTATCAGCAGCTATCTTACCTGCTTCTTTAAAATTACCTTTAAATAGTTGCTCAACTGCTTTACCTAAGTTTGGTATTAAGTTTAATAAACCCTCAAACCTTGTTACAATATTATCTTTAATTAAATTAGCAAAGTCCGTTATTGACTGCTTAGGGTTTTCAAAAACGCTTATAATGTTCTCCCCTAAATCAGCTAATAAGTCTAAAAGGTTTCCAGTAACGCTACCTATAACCCCCAGTATTTTAGCAAATTTATTTTGCCCCTCTTCACTTCTTGTAAACGCTTGACCTAAAGATGTAATAGCTATCAATAATGCACCAATACCAGTACCTATAATAGCAACCTTTAAAGATTTAAACCCAGTTGTAACGCTAGTTATAGCACCCTTAAACGCTGCAAATTTAGAAACAGCACCGCCAGTAGCTTTATCAAGAGTCCCACTCATTGCTTGAGTCGATTTACTAGTATCTTGGACTTCTTTATTTACACCATCAATACTTTTTTCTAAATTATTTAACCCTTTAACAGCGTCTTTACTATTAACGTTTAAATTAATTGTTTTTTCTATTGCCATTTTATCTCTTGTTTTAACGTTTTATAACCCTCTTTTAAAGTTGTGGGTAGTTTATATTTACCTTGTGCTATTCGTAAATTTTCAGTTTCACCGTTTGCGTATTTCAAACTCTCAATTATTAATTTAATCATATCTTTTTTTAGTCTGTTGTTTCAAATAAATCTGTAGGTATTCCTGATGCATCTTCACCATCAATACTGTACTGAGGCTCTATACTTATTTTATAAGTTATTCCAGAATCTAAGCCTGTTACTCCTCCAGTTGTGACCGCTGTCCCATAATTTACATTAAATTCACCATCTACTAAAACATCATACCCTATAAAATTAGCTTCTGATTGTAAAGAGTCCCACTCTAAACTTATTGAGCTAGATGTAGTTCCTGTTGATACAAAATTTTCTACTCTTGGTAAAAAGCCAAACTGTCCGTTTTCTATTTGTGAAACGCTTTCAGATAATGTGTATAATTCTAAAGTACTTTTATTAGTTAATAGATTTGTTTTAATAGTGTTTATCCTATATAAAGTATTAGATATTGTAAAAGTGTCGTTTAACTTTAGATTTAATATTATTGATAATGGTAAATAAGCATCTATTTTTAAAATTCTACCCTGTCTATTATATACATCTGTAATATAATCTATATAATATTTACTAAATAAATCAGTTCCTTTTACCTCTCTAAAATACTCATCTATTTCTGTACCGAAATTTAATGTAGAACTAGAACTGGTAACGTTACCGCTTGTATTTACATATACTTGGCTTGGTCTATTATAATAGTTTATAGTTTCTAACCCTGTCCCCGCTGCGTTTCTTATTTGAAGTTGGTTAGGGTTGTCTTGCCTTTCTATATACAATAATAAAGGCTTACCAATAGTAGGCTTAAAGTCTTTATCTAACATAGCACCCTGTCCTATATTACTTAAAGAAAAAGTGTCCTCGTTGCTCAACCTTTCGTACATCATTTTTTCAAAGTCTAAACTTATATTATAGTTCCCACCGTCCCAGTCGTTATTACCTACTTGTTCGTGTGCAAATTTAACACCGTTTATTTCTTCTGCTTTTTCTACTAAAAAACTTTTTTTACTTTTAAAATCAAATGTTACATTTTTAAACTGTTGTAGTTTTTCTATTGTAGATTTTTCAATATCAACATACTTGGTTATTTCATAAGTAACGCCACTGTTATAAAAGTCGCTTAACGGTAAAACTTTCATTTTGTTACCATCTTTAAAAGCTACTAAATTAAACATCTTAAATATATTTGTTAAGAAGTCTATAACTTTCATTTTAGGCATTTGATTACCTACTATAAATTTATTTGATAAACTTAAATTTGGTGCTGTGTAAGTTCCTGTAAAATCAGTAGTTGTACTACCTGTATTCCTTGTACCTGTTACTGTTGCAGTAAACGATGTTATACTAAAAGTGTCATTAGATATTAAATCTACATAAACATCAAATAAACCTGTCCCATAATTATATACAGAAAATGATTCATTTATAGTGTAACTTGTTGAGCCTGTATAATCGGTTCTTACTAACTCCTTATTATCAGATGCCCTACGAACAACTAAGGTAAATTCATCAGAAGCACTTGCAGGTACAATATTAAACTGCATATTAACGTTTTTTTGTACTCTATAATAATAACTGTAAACCTCTAAAAAAACATAAGCCTGTCTAACCTCGTTGCCACTAGTTAATTGAAAGTTATTCGCTTCTGTTGTGGGTTTACCAAACCTATTTGTAATAATAGTTTGACCACCTCCCTCGTCTGATTCACTAGCAAAACCTTTAACTCTGTGTAGCCATAACCATAAATTATTGAAGTCCGTTGTGTTTAAGAACTCATTACTAAACTGTATTTGTGGTACAGTATTTTGTATAGCTTCAATTATTCTACGGACTTTTATAGCAGGTTTTAAATCAAAAGGTGTTAAATATTCTTGTGTTACTGCATCTCTATAACCACTATTTGAGTAACGCATATTTTTACTATGAGTTATTAAAGGTACACAAACATCTAGACTCTCTGGCTCTGTTATAAATTTACTCCTAAGATTATTATAGTCATAGTCAAAGTTTAAAGAATCTGGGTACTCTAAAGAACTTAATTCTCTATCGTTTAGTAAGTCTTTTAGCTCAACTGTTTCACCAAAGAAAACTAATTTATAAGTATTTGGAGAATTATCTTTTAAAGAAACACCGTTTAATTTTAATTTACCCTTTTTATAATCAGCACCGTTTAACTTTATTAATGCATCAGCTTTAAATCTAGCATCAAAACTATTAACTACATTTGCGTTTTCGTAATGCTTAAATATTTTAGAATTATTTTTAGAAGCAGGTACACTAAACTGCTGAGAGAATGCAGTAAATATCTTGCTAGGGTCTTTTAAGTTTTTAATACTATCTGTTATGCTTACGCTTTCATCTTTAAATAAATCTAGTTTGTTAAATACACCGCCTATCTCGTAATTTGTTATTTCAGTAGAAGTTAGAATATTACTAGATATAGTTATATTTGTTGATGTAATAGCTGTTACAGTTGATGTTAAATTTAAGTCTGGGAAGTATATAGAGTCATTTACTGATATATCAAAATCTGTAAAATCTACACTATAATCAATTAAGATATTAGTGCCAAACGCAACGCCTGTACCACTAACCCCTCCAGTTTTTATGTATAATTCTATTATTTGCATATTATCTAATATTGTTTATAACATCAAAAGCATACTCAATATTT
>Ga0209716_1001522_pt1 | contig 17237 bp, 14 predicted proteins | sample COGITO_mtgs_1205_FD_184811 | JGI IMG/M metagenome (GOLD analysis project Ga0209716, IMG submission 184811) | Pelagic marine microbial communities from North Sea - COGITO_mtgs_120531 (SPAdes) (version 2) | ecosystem: Environmental > Aquatic > Marine > Epipelagic ...
AAAGAAAAAATGTTTACTTACAGTTTTTTTATCACGGTTATCAACCTTTTTTTAAGTCTGAGTTGATGTGTTCAAAAATCGATGAATTAATTCTTCTTACGAAAAAATCATATGAGAATTTTAAAAAAAAGTTAAATGTTCTTTCAATTAAGGTTTCAGTTTTAAACAATGGAGTGAATAGTTCGAAATTTAAACTTTTGTCATTCTATGATAAAATGAACTTAAGAAAAAAAAATCAATTCCAAGAGAATACTATTTATTTCGTTTGGTGTTCCCAAGATCGAAAGAAAAAAGGTTTAGAGATAATTCTTCAAGCTTGGGAAGAATTATTAAAAGTGACAACTTATAAAATTGAATTATTGATTATTGGAACAAACAAAGTTATTGATTTAAAGCATGTTAGAGTGATAGGTAAAGTGCCAAACAACGAATTGAATAAATATTTACAGATATCAGATTTTTATTTATTTAGCACTTTATGTCAAGAAGGATTTGGACTTTCTCTATTAGAAGCATTAAAATGTGGTAATTATTGTATTGCTTCAAATATGGGAGCAGTATCTGAGGTACTTAACGAAGGTAAATATGGAAAACTTATTGATTTTCCACATTTTGTAAATAGTTGGGTTGAAGCTATTTTAGAATCATTAGATGGATATGTAAATAACCAACAAGTTAATCCATATTTAAAAAATGTACCATCAAATTTATATGATATAGTTCCATGGAATGATGGACTAAAAAACATAATTAAAGAAGCTAAAAATAGTTTTTCAAAGCGTTATTATTTATGATACAAATCATCGCAGAAATAGGACAAGCACATGAGGGAAGTGTAGGCATGGCACATGCATATATTGATGCCGTAGCCAAAACAGGTTGTTCTGCTATTAAATTCCAAACGCATATTGCAGAAGCTGAAAGTAGTATTCACGAACCCTTTCGTGTGAAATTTTCAAAGCAAGATGCAACTCGTTTTGAGTATTGGAAACGTATGGAGTTTACAGTAGAGCAGTGGAAAGGTTTGAAAGTACATTGTGATAAAGTAGGTATAGAGTTTTTAAGTTCTCCTTTTAGCAATACTGCTGTAGATTTATTAGAAAAAGTAGGGGTAAAACGTTATAAAGTAGGTTCTGGTGAAGTGAATAATTTTGTATTGTTGGAAAAAATTGCACGCACAGGAAAACCTGTGATTATATCTTCAGGAATGAGCTCTTTTGAGGAATTGGATAAAACGGTTGCATTTTTAAAGTCTAGAAAAGTAGAATTTTCCATTTTACAGTGTACTACTTCATACCCTACAATTCCAGAACAATTTGGACTTAATATGATTAATGAATTTAAAGAAAGATATGGAGTAAAGGTGGGTTTCTCTGATCATTCAGCATCTATAGAAGCTTGTATTGCAGCTACTACATTAGGAGCAGAAATCTTAGAATTTCATGTAGTATTTAACAAGGAAATGTTTGGTCCAGACGTAAAGTCATCTCTGACTATGAGTCAAACAAAGGCATTGGTAAAAGCTGCTCATAATATTAAACGGGCGTTAGAAAACCCAACAGACAAAAAAGATAATAAAGAATTCAAAGATCTAAAAAATATTTTTGAAAAGTCTCTTGCAGTAAATAAGCTTTTAAAAAGAGGACATACTATTTGTTTTGATGATTTAGAGACAAAAAAACCGAAGGGATCGGGAATTCTAGCAAGTGATTACAACAACATCATCGGCAAACAATTGAACAAAGGACTCCAGCAGTGGGATTTTTTAAATTACGATGATTTATCAAATTGATATGAAAAAAAGAAAGATATGTGTAGTGGTAACAGCAAGACCCTCTTATAGTAGGGTTAAAAGTGCTTTAACTGCTATAAAACAACATCCCAAATTAGAATTACAACTAGTCATAGCTGGTGCTGCTTTGTTAGGTAGGTATGGAAATGCAGTTGATTTTATAGAAAAGGATGGTTTTGAGATAGCAGAAAAAGTATTTATGGTCCTAGAAGGTGAAAACGTTACTTCTATGGCAAAAACAACAGGTTTAGGAATAATGGAATTAGCAAATGTGATTTTTAAATTACAACCCGATGCAGTAGTTACTATTGCAGACCGATTTGAAACCATTGCTACAAGTATTGCTGCGGCTTATCAAAATATTCCTTTGGTTCATTTACAAGGCGGAGAAGTAACGGGAAATATTGATGAAAAAGTACGCCATGCGAATACCAAATTGGCAGACATTCATTTGGTTGCTTCTGAAGATGCTAAAAAGCGGGTGTTGAAAATGGGGGAGGACCCAACTAAAGTATTTAATACAGGCTGTCCTTCTATCGACCTTGCTAAAGAAATCAAAGAAATCTCTTCATTAGATTTTGACCCTATTAAAAAGTACGGAGGTGTTGGTAATGATATCGATTGGAAAGATGGATACCTGGTAGTGATGCAACATCCAGTTACTTCAGAGTATGCATCTTCACGTAAAGATGTGGAGGAAACCCTTAAAGCAATTCATGAATTAAACATTCCTACTTTTTGGTTTTGGCCCAATATAGATGCTGGATCAGACGGGACTTCTAACGGAATAAGAAGCTTTCGAGAGTTGAAAAAACCCAGTAATATCCATTTTTTTAAAAATATGGAGCCCAATGATTTTTTGTGTTTATTAAAAAATAGTCAATGTTTGATAGGGAATTCAAGTGTGGGAATTCGAGAATGTGCTTACCTAGCTGTAACTGTTGTAAATATTGGAACTCGCCAGCACGGAAGAAATAGAGGAGGTAATGTGGTTGATGTTGGTTATGAAAAAAAAGTAATTATCAATGCAATCAAAGAACAAATACGGAATAAAAATATTGTGAGTGAAAACATTTATGGAGAAGGAGATTCAGGAGTGAAAATAGCAAATATATTGGCTGAAACGGAATTAACTTTCCACAAAAAAATTATGTATTAGATGAAAATATTGGGAATCATACCTGCAAGAGGAGGCTCAAAAGGAGTACCTGGGAAGAATATCAAAATGTTGGCTGGGAAACCATTGTTGCAATATACTACAGATATTGCTTTACAGTGTGATTTGCTAGAAAAGGTTATTGTTAGTTCAGATGATGATACCATTATTCAAGTAGCATTGGGATTAGGTGTTGATATCCCATTTAAGCGGCCATTTAATCTAGCTGAAGATAAAAGTCCAATGTTACTCGTGATTCAACATGCACTTGAATTTTTTAAGGACATGAGTATCGAATTTGATGCCGTTTGTTTGTTACAAGTAACGAGTCCGATGAGATCCTTAGATTTTTTAAACGCTGCTTTAAAGAAGTTTAATAAAAGTAATACAGATTCTCTAGTTTCTGTGAGAGAAGTTCCGCATGAGTATAATCCCCATTGGACGTTTACATGTAACGAAAATGAATACCTAAAGGTAGCTACGGGAGAAAAAGAAATCGTTGGAAGAAGACAGGATTTACCGAAAGCTTTTCATCGAGATGGAAGTATTTATATAACAAAAACAGCAGTTATTTTAGATAACAATTCTTTGTATGGTAAAACAACTGCCTATATAGAAAATAAAGAATCATTTTTTGTCAATATCGACAATTTGGAAGATTGGCAAAAGGCTGAAAAATTATTTAAATCGATATAACTATGTGTGGTATAGCAGGATTGTTAGGGGAAAACATCAATACTACAGTGATGGATAAAATGCTGGAGATACAAAAGCATAGAGGTCCGGATAACTCTTCTAAATGGAATGATGATGTTATTTGTTTAGGTCACAATAGATTGTCTATTATCGATTTGACAGAGAATGCCAATCAACCTTTTTTTTCCAATGACAAGCGTTATGTAATTGTATTTAATGGAGAAATATACAATTATATTGAATTAAAGTCAGAGTTAAAGGAGCTTTATGATTTTAAAACTTCTTCTGATACGGAGGTATTGATTGCTGCATATTCATTTTGGGGGAAAGATTGCTTACATAAACTAAATGGTATGTTTTCATTTGCTATTTGGGATACTTATGATAAAATTCTCTTTTTAGCAAGAGACCGATTTGGTGTCAAACCTCTATATTATAATTTTAGTAATGATATTTTTACGTTTGCATCTGAAATAAAGACGATTCATGTTTCAGGAATTCCTAAAATACCAAACGAATCTGTTTGGGCTAGTTATTATGTGAACGGAAGTTATGGATTGCCTAACGAAACTTTTTGGGAAGATGTTAGTCAATTACCAGGTGGTCACTCTATGACTTTAAAGGAGCAACAAGTTTCTATCGAGAGATGGTATATTTTTGAAGATGAAGTAAAAAAATATAATAAAGTAGAAGATTACGATACTGTTAAATCTAATTATATAAAATTGTTAGAGGATAGTATCAAATTACGTTTTAGAGCAGATGTTAATGTTGGTTTCAATGTTAGTGGCGGTGTAGATAGTTCTATGCTGATAGCCTTTGTCAATAAAATGTATGGAAATGAAAATATCAATGCATATACATTTTACACGAATGATAAGAGGTATGACGAGCTCTTTTGGGTAGAAAGTATTATGAAATCTACCTTATGTCCTTTAACTAAGGTTTTGACTACACCTGACGACATCATTCCACTTTCGAAAAAAATATCTTTTTATCAAGACGAACCATATGGGGGTATACCTACAATTGCCTATTCCAAAATATTTGAAACTGCAAGAAAAAAAGGCACATTGGTTTTGTTGGATGGTCAAGGAATGGACGAGCAATGGGCTGGCTATGACTATTATACAAAAAACAACAATGCTGTAATTCAAGGGGTTCATACTTCTCCATTTAGACCCACCGTTTTAAGTGAGGAGTTTTTAAGTAAATCCGTGAAACCTGTATATGAAAAACCATTTTCTGATCAGATTTTAAACTTGCAGTATAGAGATTTATTTTACACAAAAATTCCAAGGGCGCTGAGGTTTAATGATCGAATATCCATGGCATATAGTACCGAATTAAGAGAGCCATTTTTAGACTATCGACTTGTGGAATATGCATTTGCACAACCTCTTGAATTCAAAATTAAAAAAGGAATTCAAAAATTTATGTTGCGAGATATCGTAGATGAGTATTTGTCAGATTCTATTTCATATGCTCCTAAAAGACCATTACAAACGCCCCAAAGAGAATGGTTGGCTAATGAGTTAAGAGATGAAGTCTCTCAAATGATTGATGATATTAAATATTCAAAGTTTAGCAATTGGTTTGACATTGCATCCCTAGAAAAAGAATGGGATAATTATCAAAGAGGTCAACGAGAATCAAGTTTTCATGTATGGCAGTGGTTGAGTTTAAAAACAATAATCAATTAAAATGAAAAAAATAGTTATTTTTTTACCTGATGGTGTTGGTTTACGAAATTTTATTTTCGGTAACTTTAATAAAATACTACCGTATTTAAATATATCCTTTACTTATTGGAACAACACTAAATATCCAATAAACAGCAAAACAGGGTTTAATGAGATTAAAATAAGTAATCCGAAAAATCATTTTCTCTCAGATTTAATCAAAAGAGCAAAATCCGAAATTGAACTTAAACTATCTTTTAAAAAATCAGAGAATATTGCCTACCTGTCTTACACCTTTAAAAATAAAAATGACACCTTTTATTTTGTTTTAAAAAACTTGATAGTAAAATATTTAGTTTTTACCAATAAGAGTGAAAATTCTATAATTAGGTTGTTTAGTAAAATTGCTAGTTATGAAAGAAAAACAGCTTATTACAGACAATCTTTAAAAACTTTAGAACAAGAAAATCCTGATTTATTATTTTGTACTAATCAGCGTCCTATTTTGGCCGTCGCTCCGATGTTAGCAGCAAGAGATTTGAGAATTCCAACAGCAGTTTTTATTTTTTCTTGGGATAATTTACCTAAAGGAATGTTGGTGGTAGAAGCTGATTATTATTTTGTTTGGAGCAAGCATATGAAGCAAGAACTTTTACACTATTATCCTCATATTAATAAAAAACAAATTAAGATAACGGGATCTCCCCAGTTTGAAGGTCATTTTGATGAATCGCTAATTATAAAAAAAGAAGACTTTTTTGCAAAGCATGAATTAGATCTTTCAAAGAAATATATTTTATTTTCTGGAGATGATGTCACGACTTCTCCCTATGATCATTTTTATTTAGAGGATTTGGCACAAATTGTTAGAGAAAAAAATAAAGGAAGTGAGGTTAAATTGGGGATCATCTATCGTAGATGCCCTGTCGATTTTACGGAGCGTCATCTTGTTATCGTAAATAAGTTCAAAGATGTTATTGTTTGTATAGACCCTTTATGGAAAAACCAAGGTAATACGTGGAATATGATCATGCCTCGTTCTAGAGATAATCAATTATTAGTGAATACTATTCGTTATTCTGAGTTGGTCGTTAATGTTGGATCTTCTATGGTTTTTGATGCTGTATGTCATAATAAACCTTGTGCTTATATCAATTACAATACTAAAAAAGGAGATATCACAAAATGGAATATAGAAAAAATTTATAAGTTCATCCACTTTAAATCGATGCCTTCGCATGAAGTGGTATTGTGGGTAAATATGAAGTTAGATTATTCTAAAATTATTGATACAGTTTTAAAAGCTAATGTTTGTTTGGAAGAAACAAAGAAATGGTTTTTGAAGATAAATCCTTATCCAAAGGAATCTTCTAAAGAAATAAGTAAAAATATAGAAAGGATAATAATAAAAAATCACAAATAAAATAAAGATGCATATTGGTTTTATTACATCAGAATTTTCTACTCTAAAGTATCCCGATAATATTGGAGGAATAACTTCTTTCGTCAAAAATTTTTCTTCTCAATTAATTACTGAGGGGCACAGAGTTTCAGTTTTTGTTTACAATCAGTCTAATTCAGATATATTTTGTGAAGATGGTGTAACTATTCATTTTTTACAAAGAAGAAGAGTGATAGGATTAACATGGTTTTTTAATAGATTGTCCTTTAATAAGTATGTTACGAAGATTGTTAAAGAAAAAAAAATTGATGTATTAGAAGCTCCAGAATGGGGAGGGTTTACTGCTTTTATGAAGTTTGATTGCCCTTTGATTTTGAGACTTCATGGTTCTGATACTTATTTCTGTGATTTGGAAAAAAGAACGCTTAAATGGAAGAATAAATTTTTTGAAAAGAACGCATTGATTGGAGCTGATAAAATAATTGGTGTAAGTGAATTTGTTGCCAAGAAAACAAAGAGATTGTTTGAGTTAGAGATCGAAATCGATATTATTTACAATACAATTGATACGGAAAAGTTTAAACCCAACCATCAAAATATACAACTAAAATCATTGTTGTATTTCGGTACTCTTGTTCGTAAAAAAGGAGTGTTAGAAATTGCTAAAGTGTTTTCTATGTTGGTAGAACAAGATGATGAGGTAAGATTGGTTTTAGTAGGGAAAGATAATAGAGATGTTCATACAGGAAAGTCAACCTTAGTCATGATCAAAGAAATTTTATCAGAAAAAGCGTTACAAAGAATGATCTATATAGACGCAGTTGCCTATGATAAAGTAATTAGTTATGTACAAAAAGCTGATGTTGTTTTGTTGCCAAGTTTTGCTGAAGCTTTTCCAATGTCTTGGTTAGAAGCGATGGCGATGGAAAAGAAATTGATCACTTCTAATATTGGCTGGGCAAAAGAGTTGATGGTAGATGGAGAAACTGGATGTATGGTAAACCCCTCTGATACACAAGAATTTTTATTAAAAATTATTTGTTTGCTGGAGAATAAAGAGGCTTCGTTAAGAATGGCTAAACAAGCAAGACAAAGAGTTAAAAATGATTTTGATGTTTATGAAATATTTCAAGAAAATATTAATTTATATAAAAATATATTATGATTGTTCTTTTTCACAACGGTATTAATCCTTTGGTATATGAAAATACCATAACCAAGAAGCTATATACATGTAAAGATGATTGTATAAAAGTTGCTTTAATTTTTATAGCGAAATCTTTTCCTAAGGAGCTCATTATATGGTGTCACGAAAGTTTAAAAGAGTATATAAATTATGAATCTTTAACTACTATATTTCATCATCAACTAATTCTTTCTAGCTATAGTATTTCAAGTGAATATATCATACCTCAAGAAATTGGTTATGTAGATCAAAACTGTTTTGTAAATGTAAATAGGCAGATTAATTATCCTACTTGGTTAATGTCTTCAGATATTGGTGGGGGTCATGCTCGTATTTTTCGTGAAGTACAATTTCCTTTAAAAGATGAAAGTTCATTTGATGAATTTTTATGTAGTTTGGCTAAATTTTCTATGGCAAAAGGGGTGTTCTGTTATTCAAATCCTAATTTGTTACTAGAAAATAACAAAAATCTTTTAAAAAAGGGTTTCTCTCAGAAAACAAAATATAAATTACTTTTTAGTTTTGTGAGAAAACACTACAAGATACAATGGAGTATATTCTTATTCTTGAATCTGCTTGTTTACGAAAATAAAATCTGTTTTATAAGCTTTTTACAAAATCTGTTTTCTTCAGAAAACAATCTGGTTAATCCTATAAACGTTGAAATTTTTGAAATTAATAGTATTAAAAATAAAATTAATAAAGAAAATTTTAAGGTAGATGTTTTGATTCCAACATTAGGAAGAAAAGAGTATTTACACAATGTTTTAAAAGACTTAACCAAACAAATACTTCTGCCCAGAAAAGTAATTATTGTTGAACAAAGCCCTGCTTTAGATAGTAGTTCCGAATTAGACTTTTTAGATCACCAATGGCCTTTTAAAATAGATCATACTTTTACAAATCGTTTAGGAGCTTGTAATGCAAGGAATATTGCTATGTCTAAAGTAACTGGAGATTGGGTGTTTTTTGCAGATGACGACATTCGTTTTGATCATAATTTGTTATTGGATTCTTTGAATGCAATTAATAAATATGGTTTGGATACTCTTTTGATAAGTTGTTTACAAAAAGGGGAAAACATAAAATCTAATATAGTACACCAATCTAATCATTTCGGTTCAGGAACTTGTATTGTTATGAAAAAAGTTATTGAAAATCTTTCTTTTAAAAAGGAACATGAGTTTGGATATGGTGAAGATAAAGATTTTGGAATGCAAATAAGAAATAAAGGTTTTGATATTATACACTTTCCAACTATTCAAATGCACCATCTAAAGGCACCATCTGGAGGTTTTAGAGTGCCAGTTTTCCATTTGTGGAAAGATGAAATTCCACAACCCAAACCATCACCTACTGTAATGGCTTATAATTTTAAACATCTGACAGAAGCTCAATTAAAGAGCAGTAAAACTTTATTATTTTTTAATTTTTATAAAAATCAGACAATTAAGAATCCATATAGTTATTTTATAAATTTCAACAAAGCTTGGAGTGTAAGTCAACAATGGGCAAAAAAAATATTAAGTGATGAAGATTAGTTTGATCATATGCACATACATGCGTCCTAAATCGTTATTAACTCTATTGAATTCAGTGAATAATCAGTCTTTGTATCCTAATGAGATATTAATTGTTGACGGATCTATTGATACAAATACTAAAGAGATGTTTTCAACTGAGTCTTTTGAGAATTTGAGGTACTATTTGGTTGATAAAAAAGATAGAGGATTAACAAAGCAACGTAATTATGGGATTTCTAAAGTTTCAAATGATTCCGAAGTTATTGCTTTTGTTGATGATGATACAAAATTATCAAATATTTATTTTGAAACTTTAATTAATACATTTAAAGAGGATAATTCCATAACAGGAGTTGGAGGAGTGGCGTTGAATGAATATCGTTGGCAACTTAAAAACTCCAAAGTACACTATAATAATTATAAATATTACAGCTTTGATGGATATGTTTACAAAGAGGGTTTAAGAAATGTTTTTAGAAATTTTCTGGGTTTGCAATCGAATCAATTTCCTGGTATCATGCCTAAATTTTCAAATGGACGAACTTGTGGTTATCCCCTTACTGGTAAAATATACGAAGTAGATCTTTTAGTTGGAATGTCTTTTTCTTTTAAGCGTGAAGTTTTTAAAAATATAAATTTTTCTGACTATTTTGAAGGATATGGTTTGTATGAAGATGCAGATTATTCATTGAGAGCTTTATCTTTTGGTAAGAATGTTGTTAATACAAATTTACATTTAGAACATTATCATGCTTCATCTGGGCGCCCTAATAAATATACATACGGTAAAATGGTAATGAGAAATGGTTGGTATGTATGGCGTGTAAAATACCCTTCTCCTTCTGTTAAATCCCGTTTTAAATGGAATATGATTGTTTTTTTACTTACAATCATTCGTTTTTCAAATATTTTAACAACAAAAAATAAAGTAGCAGCATTCACTGAGTCAATCGGGAGAACTGTAGGTTGGTGTAGTTTACTTTTTAACAAACCCAAGATAGAAATATGATTTTTGGAATTATTACACATACCGTCCATAAAATTAAAGAGGGACAAATTTATGCTTACGAACCCTATGTAAGAGAAATGAATTTGTGGGGGAAATTTGTTGATGAAATTATTATAGTAGCTCCTGTTGTTAACGATGAAATTAAAAGTATTGAAATACCTTATGTACATCCTAGAATTAAGGTTATAGAAATACCCAATTTTGACATTACCTCTTTTATAAATGTATTCCGATCAATTTTAGTTATCCCAAAAATTTTCTGGAGTATTTATCAAGCAATGAAGCAAGTAACTCATATACATCTACGTTGTCCAGGAAATGTGGGACTGCTTGGCTGTGTTGTACAAGTATTTTTTCCTTCAAAAATTAAAACTGCTAAATATGCTGGAAACTGGGACCCAAAGAGTAAACAACCCATAGCTTATAAATTACAAAAATGGATTTTAGAAAATAGGTTTCTATCTAAGAATATCAAAGTGTTGGTTTATGGTGAATGGCTAAAACAGACAAAAAATATCAAATCATTTTTTACAGCTAGTTATCACGAATATGAAATTGAAGAGATTGCTAAAAAAGATTTAAATAACACGATCAAATTATTATTTGTTGGAGCTTTCTCAATAGGTAAACAACCGATGCTTTCTGTAACGGCCACTCATAAACTATTAAAAAAAGGGTTTGATGTTACATTAGATATGTATGGAAATGGATCAGAATATGAAAAAGTTCAAAAATATATGGATGATCATCAATTACATAAGATTATTAAACTACATGGGAATCAATCAAAAGAAGTGGTAAAGCGAGCATTTCAAAAGAGCCATTTTTTAATTTTTATTTCCAAGTCAGAGGGATGGCCAAAAGTTGTTGCAGAATCTATGTTTTGGTCTTGTTTACCAGTTTCAACAAAAGTTTCTTGTGTTTCGTATATGCTCGATTATGGACATAGAGGGGCTTTAATTAATGGTAATTCAGATGAGGTAGTGGAAAAAATTGAAAGTTACATAGCTCATAAAAAAAGATATGCAGAGCACGTTGAAAACGCAAAAAAATGGTCCCAACAATTTACATTAGATGCTTTTGAAGAAGCGATAAAAGAACTACTATGAATAAACAAATAAGCGTACTTCAATTAATAGATTCTTTACAGGTAGGTGGAGCAGAAGTGCTGGCCGTAAATATTGCAAATGCTTTGTCTAAAGTAGGAATATCGTCTTATTTGTGTGTAAGCAGAAACGAAGGCTCTTTAAAAGAAAATATAAATCCATCGGTTGGGTATTTGTTTTTAGAAAGAAAAAAAACAATTGATATTACTGCGATTAAAAAATTAAAAAATTACATTAAAAATAATAATATTTCTATCATTCATGCACATTCAACTTCCTGTTTTTTAGCCATTTTTGTCAAATTCATATATCCTAAATTAAAAATTATATGGCATGATCATTATGGTAAAAGCGAATTACTAAAAAATACAAGTAGATTATCAATTCAATTTCTTTCTTTCTTGTTTAATGGTGTTATCTCTGTAAATTCAATACTATTTGAATGGTCAAAAAAGTATCTTATTGTAAAAAGGGTGTTTTTTCTAAATAATTTTCCTGTTTTTATGGATTTGAGAAAATCAACAGTTTTAAAAGGAGCAAAAAGGAATCGGATTATTCATGTAGCAGGATTTAGAAAACAAAAAGATCATTTAAATTTATTAAAAGCATTTAAAATTATATTAAATCAAGAACCAACATCTTCATTACACCTTATCGGTAAAGTGTATAAAGGAATATATAGTGATTCAATTAAAATATTTATTAGTGATCATAATTTATCAAAACATGTTTTTTTTTATGATGTTTGTTCTGATATTAAAAACATTCTAGATCAAGCAGATTTGGGGTTTTATCTTCTGAGTCTGAGGGGCTGCCCATTTCTTTATTAGAATATGGGTTAGCAAAACTTCCTGTTGTAGTAACTAATGTAGGAGACTGTGCTGCTGTTGTTACAAACAAACAAGTTGTTGTACCCCCAAAGAGAAGTGATAAACTGGCAGATGCTATTGTATCATTAATCAATGACAAAGTGTTAAGAGAAAAAGTAGCCTTAGAACTACATGCTGAAGTTCTTAATAATTACTCAAGAGAACGTAGTGTAAAAAAAATAATAGAAATTTATAGAGAAGTACTTTGATAGAAAAAATAGTACATAACAAACTTTTGTTTATTTGTATACACCTGGTGATTGGTTTTATAGCCACCATTTTGCCTATTGGTAAAATATATACGTTACTCATTATAGTTACAGGTATCATTATTATTTTAATTACTAGAAATAAAAATGAAGAGGCTTTGTATTTATTGAGTTATTTGGTTGGTGCAGAAATTTTTATAAGAACGATCAATGGAGCGATCTTGTATGAGACAGGAAAGTATGGATTAATTTTATTTTCTCTTCTAGGAATATTTTTAGGACCGATCAAAGGAAAGATATCTATATCACTATTAATATACATTCTACTTTTATCTATTGGAATCATGTTTACTCAATTACCCCCTGGAGAATCCATCAGAAAAGCAATCGCTTTTAATTTAAGTGGCCCTATATCTTTGGCAATTTTTGCATTGTATTGTAACTTCAGACATATAACAATAAAAGAATTAAATCAGTTGCTTTTTTTCGTGCTATTACCTATTTTTTCTATGATTAGCCTTGTATATTTTAAAACTCCTAGTTTGGAAGATTTAGTTTTTACTACTTCTTCTAATTTTGATACCTCTGGTGGTTTTGGGCCTAACCAAGTATCAACTATGATAGGTGTTGGGACATTTATCATCGCAATATTTATAATTTTAAGAGTTCAATTATCTAAGTATCTATTTTTAGATATCATTTTTTTAGCATACTTTACTTATAGAGGTTTGTTAACTTTTTCTAGAGGAGGTATGTTAACTGCAGGTGTCGCTCTTGTAGCTTTTATAGGATGCATCGTATTACATAAAAGGTTAACTTTTAAGAAACTTTTTCTTTATACGTCTGTCTCTTTTGCATTATTTATTGGAGTTTGGTTATATACCACAAATATTACAGGTGGTCTGATTTCTAATAGATATGCAGGTAAGAATGTTAAAGGAGTTCAAAAAAAAGATTTAAGTGCCGGTAGAGGTGCAATTTTTGAGGCACAATTAGAAAGTTTTTATAAATCTCCATTTTTCGGTATTGGAGTTGGAAATGGAAAGTATAAGAGGATGGAAACTAATCTTAAGACCACTGCTGCTGCTCATAATGAAATTAGTCGTTTACTTGAAGAGCAGGGAATTTTAGGTTTTATAGCACTATTGATACTTCTATTTAAACCGTTAGTAAATATCTATTTTGGTACGATGTATCAAAGGAGTTTTTTAATTTCATTTTATGTTTTTTGGTTTTTAACAATCAATCATTCTGCGATGAGACTTGCGTTTCCTGGTTTTATATACGGATTAAGTTTAATTAAAATTACGAATAATCATGAATAAAACTATTTTATACATTGGAAACAACCTTTCTAAAAAAACAAATTATACTATATCTATGGATATTTTAAGTCGTTTGTTAGGTTTAGAGGGGTTTACTATTTACAAAAGTTCTTCAAAATTCAATAATTTTCTCCGTCTATTAGAGATGTGTTATGATTTAGTTCGTTATCGTTCAAAAGTAGATTATGTCCTAATAGATACTTTTAGTTCCACTAACTTTTACTATACTTTGTTAACTTCTCAGCTATGCAGATTCATTAGCCTGAAATACTTACCCATACTTCGCGGAGGTAATTTGCCTTATCGTTTGAAAAAATACCCAAAATTTTCATCCTTAGTTTTTAAAAATTCGTATAGGAACATAACACCTTCGGGATATTTAAAGCATGAATTTGAACAAAAAGGATTTAAAACAGTGTTAATTCAAAATACAATTCCAATAGCTAATTATACTTTTAAAGTAAGAAAAAAAATAGCCCCTAAATTATTGTATGTAAGAGCCTTTGCTGAGATATACAATCCTACACTGGCCATAGAGGTTCTGAAAGAATTAAAAAACACCTATCCAAAAGCAATTTTATGTATGATAGGTCCCGATAAAGATGGGACCTTAGAAGATGTTAAACAACTGATTAATAAATACCATTTAAACGAAAGTTTAGAAATTACAGGAGTACTATCCAAGAAAGAATGGCATGAAAAATCTGAAAACTATGATATTTTCATCAATACTACCAATGTAGATAACACACCAATAAGCGTCATAGAAGCAATGGCATTGGGATTGCCAGTGGTTTCTACAAATGTAGGAGGGATGCCTTATTTAATCCAACACAATGAAGATGGTGTATTGGTAGAAAAAAACAATCCATCGGCAATGACTACAGAAATTTGTAAAATATTAGAAGAGAATAAATATTCACTTGCAATAAATGCTAGAAAAAAAGTTGAAAATTTTGATTGGAATATTGTTAAAAGTAAATGGATAGAAATTTTACAATAATGATACACAAATTATTATATACGTTGGGGTCATCGATAAGGAATCCGTCTTTAAGAAAACACCTAGCTTTTATAGAAAAGACACATTACTGGTCTAAAAAAGAGTTAGAGGATTATCAATTTTTAAAACTCAAAGAACTACTGAACTATTCATATGACAATTCAATTTTTTACAGAAAACATTTTACAAGTAATAATTTTAATCCCAATGATTTAAAAAAATTATCAGATATAAAAAAAATTCCAATGCTTCAAAAATCTGATCTACTTAAAAATAATTCAACTATTCATACGAATTGGTTAGGTAAAAAATTTAAAGCTATTACCTCTGGTAGCTCTGGGAATTCTCTAAGTTTTCAGAGAGACGAATCTGCAGATTCATTTAATAGAGCAGTTACTCAATACTGTTATTCATGGTATAACGTGCACCCTTGGCATCGAAATGGCTATTTTTGGGGGTTTAATTATACTTTTGAAAAAAAGATAAGAACTAATTTTTTAGATTTTCTTCAAAATCGATTTCGAGTTTTTAGTTATCAAAAATCAGAATTAAAAATTTTTATTAAAAAATTATCTAAAGCAGTTTATATTCATGGTTATTCCTCGATGATATACCATGTTGCAAGGCTTATTAATCAAGGAGATCTAACCAAACCAAAAGGTATTATTTTTATAAAAGGGACTTCGGAGAAAATCTATAAAAATTATCATAAAGAGGTAATTAAAGCTTTTGGATCTAAAATTAGAAGTGAATATGGAGCTACTGAATCTGGTATTATTGCTTTTGAATGTCCAGCGGGTAGTATGCATATCAACATGGAAGGTGTGATTGTAGAGGAAGTTAATAATGAAATTGTTGTTACAAATCTACAAATGAAATCTTTTCCAATCATACGTTATAGGTTAGGAGACTATATAAAATTAGCTTCAAATTCAATAAAATGTAACTGTGGAAGAAATCACAGGATATTAGAAGAAGTCACTGGACGAATTGGTCAATTAGTTTATGGTAAAAACGAAATATATCCAAGTTTAATATTCTACTACATTTTTAAGAATTTGGATTTACATCACTCTATCAGTTTAAATTATCAAATCATTCAAAAAGAAAAAGGAAAACTCTTTATTCGAATTGAACAACAATTGAAACAAATCGAATTAAAGAAAATAGATTCAGAATTTGTTAAATATTTCGGTCAAGATATTCAATATGATATTCAAGAAAAATGCCTTTTACATTCAGGAAAAGAAAAATTAAAAAGTTTTATTTCACACCTGCACTATGAATTCTAAGTTAGTTTCAATCATTACACCTAGTTATAATTCTTCTAAATTTATTGAAGAAACAATAGTGAGTGTTCAAAATCAAACTTATACTAACTGGGAAATGTTAATTACAGATGATGGTTCTACGGACAATTCAATTCAAATTATAAGATGCTTATCTAAACAAGATTCTCGTATAAAAATATTTTCAATTGAAAATTCTGGACCAGCTGTTGCAAGAAATAATTCAATAAAAAATGCTAAAGGCAGTTTTTTAGCTTTTTTAGATAGTGACGATTTGTGGTTGCCTGAATTTTTAAGTACCTCAATCAGTCAAATTTCAACATCTGAAGGATTTGTTTTTTCATCTTACAAAAGGTGTAATGAAATTACATTAAAAGAGCAATTTACAGACTTTATAGTTCCTGAAAAAGTTACATATATGGATATTTTAAAAACTAATTCTATTAGTTGTTTAACTGCATTTATTGATATTGAAAAGCTAGGTAAATATTTTATGCCAAACGTAATGTATCGTCAAGATATGGGATTGTGGCTACAATATCTTAAAAAGATTAATTATGCAGTTGGAATAAAAAAACCTTTAGCAATTTATAGAATAAGAGAAGAATCTTTATCTAGGAATAAAAAAAATCTACTTCTTCATCAATGGAGTTTTTATAGGAAAATTGAAAATTTGACTTTTATAGCCTCCGTTTATTTAATGATTATTTGGGCATATAATGGAATAAAGAAATATGATTTTAACCTATGAAGTTTTAATATTTTAAATAAAAAATGAATCAATATTAAAAAAGGAAAAAGTATGTCAGATAAAAAAGTATGATAAAATTGATGTTTTTTCCATGTTTTATTGGACTGTTTAATTCTATTAGGTTTCTAATGGTATAAAAAAAATAAAAAAATGATAACAAAATCCTATTATAATATTTCCGAAAGAAAAGTTTTATTAAGGCTTGTTGATATTCTATTAATCATAATTGGCCTGTTTTT